>SDBS01002771.1_pt1 | contig 17368 bp, 19 predicted proteins | sample 2277091 | NCBI WGS metagenome assembly SDBS01 (sample SAMN10404972, study PRJNA504765) | marine sediment metagenome | isolation source: marine sediment core GS10_PC15, 163 cmbsf | place: Arctic Ocean: Southern Knipovich Ridge | collected 2010 | reverse complement strand
CAATCCGATAATTTCCACGGCTCTAAAAACATCGTTAGCTACCACCAAAGCCGTGGGCTGGGCCAAGCCTATGTCCTCTGAGGCGAAAATAACCATTCTCCTTGCTATGAATTTGGGATTTTCTCCAGAATCAATCATCCGCGCTAAATAATATAAAGCCGCATCCGGCTGACTTGCTCTCATGCTTTTAATAAAAGCTGAGATAGTATTATAATGTTCCTCACCTACTTTATCGTATCTTAAGAACTTTGATTGCAAGGCGTTCTTTAGATTCTCTAGGGTGATCTTCTTATAAAGTTTGTTCGTGTTTTCAAGCATGGTAATAGCCTGTCTTGCGTCTCCGTTTGCCATATTAATCAGCCAGTCAATTGATTTCTTATCTAATTTGAATTTGGTTCGCTTAATGATGGCTTTCATCTCTTTATCTGAAAGTTCGTACAGAACAAAAATCCTGCAGCGGGAAAGCAAAGGCGCAATTATTTCAAAGCTTGGATTTTCCGTAGTGGCTCCGATTAAAGTCATATCCCCTCTTTCCACATAAGGAAGCAGAAAATCCTGCTGAGCCTTATTGAAACGGTGAATTTCGTCCAAGAATAAAACCTTGGGATAGTCTTTCGTATCTTCCTCGATTATTTTCCTGATATCTGCTTTGCCGGCGGAAACCGCAGATAATTCGTAAAGCTTGGCATCCAAACTTTTGGCATATATTTTCGCCAAAGTTGTTTTTCCGGTTCCCGGTGGACCCCAAAAAACAAACGAAAACAGATGCTTTTGCTTTATGGCAACATTCAAAGGTTTTCCTTCGCCAACTAAATGATCCTGACCCACGAATTCTTTCAAGGTCTTTGGTCTGATTTTTGAAGCTAACGGTTCCATTGATTCACTTTACCAAAAAACCGCCTTTTTGGCGATTTTTGTTCACTACCTCTTCTAACGTATCTCTGCCGGGAATATTTCAAACTAATAAATATTGTTTTCTTTTTTTTTCTGGAAACTTTTCAATAGCATAACGAAGCATAGTTCTTGGCATTTTTTTATAATTTTCCTTAAGGAATCTTTCCTCTGCCTTTAAATCTCTTTTCCCAATTTCTCTTAACATCCAGCCAACTGCTTTATGAATTAAATCGTGTTCATCATTTAATAATATTTTAGCTATTTTTAAAGTTTCTTTAAATTTATTGTTTTTTATAAAGTTGAAAGTAGCCATAATGCCTATTCTTCTTTCCCAGACGCTTTTTGATCTGGCTAGTTTATATAAGATTGATTTGGGCTTGTCTAAAAGATAAGCTCCTACTATTTTATCAGCTGATAAATCTACTAAATCCCAACTGTTAATGTGTTTGATGTTCTTTAAATAGAGATTATAAATCTTTTTTTTATCATCTTCGGACCGAAATTTATCTACCATAATCAAAAGGGCCGTCAGGCGTTCTTCGTGAATTTTAGAATGTAGTAATTTTATCACCTTTTTTAGTTCCAGGTTGCTGTATTTTTTAGCCACCTCCCTTATATCAGGCACAACAACGCCTAAAAAAATATCCCCTTCGCCATATTCTCCGGGGGCTGTTTTAAAAAATCTCTGTAGGATCTTTGCTTTTTCCGAACTTGCCTTAACTCTTAGTTCTTTCTTTAAACCTAAAAGTGTTAACATATTATTTCATTCTACCAAAAAACCGCCTTCTCGGCGATTTTTTGAATGTAATACTTAAATTTTCCTCAACTTCGGCTGTGCCCTTCCGTAGCTTTACGCGAAGGAGGGGTTAAATTTTAATTAATTTTTTAGACACACCTATTTCTCTAATCTGACTTTTAGTTTACTCAATCTTAAGAATTTTGTATTGAACTTCACCTCCAGGGGTTTTAATTTTTATTTTATCTCCGACAGATTTTCCCAAAAGAGCTTTTCCTAAGGGGGATTTAAAAGAGATTTTTCTTTTTTCAAGACTAACTTCTTCTGGTTCTACAATTTGGAATTTTTGTTTTTGATCATCAGATACAACTAAAACAATTGAACATATTTGAACTCTATCAGTTTTCTTTTTCTCAACAACCTTAGCACTGCAAATTAATTCTCTTAATTCTAAAATCTTGTCCTCCAGAAAAGCTTGAGTTTCTTTCGCAATTTGATAAGCAGCGTTGTCTGAAATATCTCCAAATGAAGCAGCATGCTTCAACTGTGCAGCAATCTCTCTTCTTTTCACCGTTTTTAGATAATTTAACTCTTTTTTAATTTTTTCTAACCCCTCGGGGGTGAAATATTTTGGCATAACTCAAGAATATATATTTACCCTATTAAATAAGCCTTCTGCTTACCCAGTTAAATAATATTTGATTCTTCAAACCAAATATTAATAAGGCAAATTATTCTTCCAACGACGTAATTTTCGTAATTTTTCTTATTGGTCTTAGCTAATTGCTTGACGTAATACTCTTTTTTATCCATAAATTTTACTTCTTAATTAATTTCCCTAATACGCCGCATAACGCATCTTGTGCGACGTTTGAGCTAGATTCCTATCTCTGTGCGAGGGACGGACGATGTTAGAACCTGTTTACTTAAAAATTCTATCAGTTAAATAAATTTCACCCCAATAATATCTTCCACTTTCTTAAAATCACTTATTATAAAATTATTAAATAAATGGATTGAATTTAATTTATCTCTTACCATATTTAACTCTTACAATTTAGTTTTGAACATCCAATAGTTTTTCTACAACCTCTTTTCCGAGAAAATCGCACATACTTCCTTTATTAAACTTAATCTCTTTATTCTTCACGATTGTCCCTATGGTTCCGCCCACCACATCTTCCCATGGTATTTTTTTATGAATATCTAATATCCCGACTAAAACCTTGATTCCTTCTTTTATCTCTGCATTCTTTCTATTGTCTTTAACCCTAATGAGTTCTTCAAGTTGGCCTCGGAATTTATGATTTTTGCTCTCTTCCGACTTCAACCAATCACGAATCTTGACCTTTAAGTCGGGCCACGTGCTTCCAAACTTAGTTAAAACTTCATTGCTAAGATAACAATTTTCTATTTTTTTGCATTCTAATTTTAAACGCCTCACATAACGAAACCGTTGGTTATTATTTTCAGATGAGTCATCTTTATCTCTCAACGAAAAACACATTTTACTCTTTGGAATATCTAATAACACAGAAAGAATCATATCTAAACTCTTCTCATATTCATTCATTTTCCCCTTACCCTTTCCTCCACAATCACAAAAATAAAATCGTAATCTTGATTCCGAGCTTGCTTTTGCTTTTTGCCAAACTCTTATGTCACTTGCCCCCTCAATTAATAATAATGGATTTGATTTCACAATACTCGCCAGTGGATGTCCTTCAAACAACGCCGATAATCGAACAATGACTTCGCTAATCGGAGAAAATTTGATCACTGGGTTATCACTCAACCACCATATCCCAACATTTTTCTTCTCAGCAAGAGCAGAAAGAATCGCGGTACTATGCGTAGCGATAATTATACGGAGATTTGCTCGAGATATTCTTAAAAAATAATTAGCCAAGTTTGCCTGTAATTCAGGATGAAGATGAAGATCTGGTTCATCTAATAATAAATATTTTATTTCTTCGCTCTTCTCATTCTCAAAAGCATAGAGGAGAGATTCAATTCCCAAGGCAATGGCCTCCGATTCTCCACTACTAATCAGATCTGCCCCGATAGACTTGCCGGTTTTCTTAGATTTAAATTCTAGCTCCTTTTCTGAGGAGGTAGTAATAATTAACTCTGGCAATATTTTATTCAGTTCCTCAATTTTCTGTTTGATAATCGGACCAGGCTTGATGTTCTCATCTACAGCCCTAAATAAGACAGCTAAAAGAAAGCCAGACCATTTTGTTGCAATTAATTCTTTAAAAGTCGACAATTGATTGTTCTTGCGTTGATTGCGATCCCAAGTTTCTCTATTTTTTCCTTTAAGCGATTGAGAAAAATCGGCCCTAAAATTAAGAAGTCCTCCACGTTCAGGAGGAACGTAAAGTGAATTAGAATGATTTGCATTCGCAATCGCTCTTAACAAGGTACTTTTTCCTGAACCATTCTTGCCAAAAATAATGTTTAAATAAGCTAGATCTTCAAGCTGCCAATTATCGCCCCCTAGATATTCTGGGCGGGGAATCTTTATTAAAGTTTGCGATTTAGTGAAAGACATTTAATTATTTCTATTTTTCCTATGTGCGCCCCCTCATCTTATTATACAATTTAATAGCTCTTAGTTTTACGCCCAAGTCTGCGAACTGATTGATAAGAAATAAAAGCTGTTTCATTGGATCTGCAGAATAGGGCTTCATATACTTTTTGCAAAATATTTCATCTCTTGATGACAATCCATGTTTTTTTCTTTTTTTCTCAGTAAATTTAGATTTTTTTTCTTTCATAATTTATTTTTCTTCAACTTCGGGCTAAATTTTGTTATTAAAATCCTTGCTTCCCCAACTTCATAAGACCCTCGGTGAGTTTATTAACAAACGCTTCTTGTGCCTTTTTCTCTTCATGCTCTTCAAAAACCTTCTCTGAACTCGCCAATATTGTTTTTACAACCTCTTTATAACTATGGGATTCAAACCACTCTTCTCCCCTTTCTTTTATTATTTTTTCCAAAGTTTCATTAAAAATCTCTTTTGTTTCTTGATCTGAGATGATATTCCTGCCTTCTGGGGCTACGTGGAACTTTATTTTTCTAAGTTTTTCTAGATTTTTTTTCATGGGTTTTAAAAATAGTGTTTAAATCTACTCAGCTTTCTCGTAAGCTTGTTTTATCAAAGACATAACATCTGGTATCTGGTCAGATGAAGTCAAAACAATATCTTTGTAAATCTTTTTCCAGTAATCATCTTTAATATTTAATTCTTTTGTTAAGTGTTTAGGATCATTAATTTTGTATCCCCGAATACGAATTCTAAGAGTAAGACGATTTTGATAAAAAAGAGTTTCAATAAATTTAATACTATCTCTCCAATAACCTATCCCATATTTACGAGAAATTTCCTCTACCTTACCTAGATTTTTAATTTCTTCACTAATTTTTTCAAAAAGTTCTTTTATCTTTATATTTTTAATACGATCAAGATGATGACTTAAAGGATATATAATTTCTTTACTTATCTTTTGAATTGTTTTGTCTTTGGTCAATGTTTTTATTGAACCCTGAAGTGTCGGGGGTTTAAGTTGTGAATAAGAAACTAAATTATTCTCAAAAAGTTTTATCTCCCATAGTTCAATAGGCAAATCTTTAAACCCAATGGCATTCTGCTGATAACGAGTAAAAGAATCAGCTATAAACACTACGCGGGACTGCGACCAATCTATATTTTTCCGCTTTAGATTTTTATCTAACCTTTCATTATATTCCAAAATAAAATTAGCCTGATTATCCAACATTTGTGAAAGATAAGCCACACCCTGGTCTATTACGCTAAAACTTTTATCTTTTTTATACTCAATAATGATGAAAGATTTACTTTCTGGATCAAAAGTAAGAGTATCAATAAAAAAGTTGTTGACTTGAAATTCGCTTGCTACAAATTCCCAACCGAAAATTATATCTAAGTTTTCTTCGGTTAGCTTCTGAATATGTTTCTCTAAATCAATGCGTTTCTCTTTAACAAGGTTGAGTTTTGAATCTTTTATTCTGAAAATAGGCATAGTTTTATTTTAGATTATTATAATTATTCTTTCAATGCCTTGGCTAAAATTGATTGGTTTTTTTATTTTTACGGCCAAAGCACTTTTAATACTCTCCACATTCTTTTACACCGCAAGTAAATTCTCCTAATTTTTTCTTTCATAGATTTTATTTCTCAATTAATTTTCCGGTTTTTCTAAATCTTTTTTGAAATATGCTTTTTCTATATCTCTACAAGAAAAACCCGTCTCAAGAGAAATCTCTCGTAATTTATTAAAAAATTTAATAGCTTTTTCAGAATTTGAAAATACGTCTGATGGTTCTTTTTCGTCGAATAATCCTCTCCAAACATGTATATCTAAAATACCGTAATTGTTTGGATCGTAAAATGTTAGAATTACGCTGCTTAAGGCATTACCTATCCCCCTCATCTCTTTCGATGAAAGTAATTCTAATCTTCTCTTATCTTCAGAAGTTTCGAAGGCTTTTCTGGACGACTCTCTTATAAAAGAATCGTTAACCGTTTTCAGTAGATTTAAAATCCTTTTTTGCCTACCCAATAATTTTCCCTGGAATTTCCATTTTATAATCTTTATTAAATCAGATTTGGTAATTTGATTATTTTTCCGAAATTTCTTTCTTAATTCCTCCTCAAGGCCTTTATTATATAAATCTTCTTCCTTATCATATCTATTTTTCCAAAATATAATTTCTTTTTTAGTCATAATTTTTAGCTTTGGCTAAAATTGAATCTTAATTAAATATCATACAATATTAATTGTTTGTTTTTATCTTGGCAATCAGATAATTAATAAAAGCAGAACACGAAACCAACATAAACTTAGCATCTTCAAAATTTATATCTTCTTCTTCAAGTAAAGCGTGTCTTATTCCACTAGCATCACTAGTATATCCATACAATTTAATAAACGATTCTTTTAATGCTGGATGTAAATTAACTACTTTTTCTATCTCCTCTAAGGCATCTTTTAGTTTGGCTTTTGGTTTTTTTGATATAATTATAGCAAGTGCCTCCACTGCACTAATTGATTCTTTAATTGAATTTCTATAATCTGGGTTTTTTCTGTTTGATAATTTATCAAGTGCTGACGTTAAATGAACTTTTACTCCTTTAAATTCATCGGGAACATCTAGGGCTTTTTCTATTTCTTCTATTTCTTCTTTTGAACTAATTTGAGCAAGTTTTCCATCTACAAAACGATATGCTGATAATTCCTTTTCTAATACACGATTACAAGATTTTTGAAATAAAATACTTATTTTTTCGTATGGATAAGCCTCGGCAATAAACTCTATAAAATCATAAACTTCATTCCAGTAGCTTTTATTAAAATAATGATCTTTTATTGTTTCGATTACATATCTTAAATCGCTATTCATTTCATCTATTGGATATTTGAAATAATTAATCCATATTTCACGAAACAAAGAAGCAAGGTTTGGTGGACATCTAGAAATCCAGATACCATTTCTAGCTTTCTCTAAATAAAAATCATTTAATACATTCCATAAACCAGTTCTTAAATCGTTATCCATAGAATCAACTTGTATAATATCTTTTATCGGTTTTAATCCTTTTCTTTGAGAGAACAACATAATTTTATTTCTCAATTAATTCTTCGACTTTTTATTATTTTTTTAAATGTTTTGGCTAAAATTAATGAAATAATCTTATGATTTATCGATTTTATAAACATTATTGGAAAGGTATGCATCAGAAATTATGCAATCTAAAAAATGAATTTTGAAATCAAGGGGGTTTTCTTTTATCTCTTTATTTATAGTTTCAATCTTATTATAAAGAAAATCCCAACCTTTAAGTATTTGCTCCTTTTGGCTTAAAAACCTGAAAATATTTACTGCAAAATATTCAAATTTATATTTTGCGATTTCTTCTTTTTCATTTGAGTAAGCTTTAATCTTTACATCTTTATTTGGTATACCCTCTTGCAAAAGTTTTTCTTTTGTATATTTGTAATGATCCTTCAATTTTTCAGTAAACAACTTAGGATCATCAAGAAAAATATTACATTCTATATAATTTTCTATTCTTTTTGGTATATAGATTCTTTTAATTTTAGCTGGTATCGGCATATTTATTTTTAATTTAATCTCTTTCATTATTTCTTTTATTTTTTCATACAATTTCGTTTTTGTTATAGATTCTTCTGCATCTTTAAATTCCACATCACCAAGTTCAAAGGTAAGAAGATTAATAAACGAAAAATGTAATCTTTCTTTCGGGTAGAGGTATATAAATTCGGGTTTATCTTGAATTGCTTTCCTAAACTCGTTGAGTTTAATAATTTCAATAACTGAATTATCTCTTATATCTCGTCTAATTTGCTCTTGATAATCTATTATTCGTTTAAAAGTATCTTTGTTGTTCTGCTTTCCTAAAATAACAGATATCGTAAAATTAAGTTCTTTTTTTATTTCTTCAAACTTTACACATTTCATGTTTTCTTATTGTACCAAAAAACCGCCTTTTTGGCGATTTTTTTAATGTAATATTTTAAATTTTCGCTGTGCCCTTCCGTAGCTTTACGCGAGGGAGGGGCTAAATTTTGATTATTTATTCTTTTTTTTATTAATCCATTTTTTGCTTATTGCTTTCTCTAAATCAATATCTAAAAGATAGGCATTTACTATTAAAACCCCTAAAATATCAGCAAGTTCTTTTGCTATTTCTTCCTTAGATTTCTTTTCAGTAAGATACTTTTCTGGTCTGCATTTTTTTCTATGAATCAAAACATTTTGAGCTAATTCCCCCACTTCTTCATATAATTTTAACAATGCAAAATCTTCGTCTAGTTTGACATTATATTTTTTACAATACCTTTTGGCATTTTTTACAACCTTTGTTTGTAATTCTTTAAAATCCATAAATTTTTTTTCCTTGCCCCCACACCTTTATTCAAGGTGGTGGTGGGTCAATTAATTCTTCGAATTTTTATTTTTACGGCCAAAGTACTTTTAATAATCTCCGCATTCTTTTACACCGTAAATAAATTTTCCTAATTTTTTCTTTCATAAATTTATTAAATTATTCTCTTTTTGAACTCTCTCCCTGGTTTCCTTCCGGCATATTTCTTAAATGCCTCCTGCTGTGCTTTATCCTTTTCGTTGGTCCTTAGCGTTTCAACTTCACCAATAATTTCTTTTTTTCCTTTCCTTGCAATCCAATCGGGTATATAACCCCCAATCTTTTTGGGTTTATCGTAATTCGGGAGATCAGCATCTACTTTAAACCCTTGATTCTTATACCATTCGGCACTTCCTAATACTGCTTTATCGTGCCTTCTTTGGCCGATTTTAGTTTTTTTTTGTATAATTATTAAATAGATAAATTTTATTTCTTATCTATGTCTATATCTATAACTTGATTGTACTGATTATAAAACTGTTGGTTAATAATACTATTATTTATTTCGATATTCGGCTGTTTTGTTAATAAATCAACAAGTATTTTTAATATCGCGATACCTATAGCGATTTTTAATTTATTTTTCTTTAGAAATAGTTCAATTTTATCGCCATATAGCACCTTTGATAAGTCTTGCGTGTCTTTTGCTTTTTCTAGACCATCCAATATGTCTTTAGCATCTTGTAGTGGATTTTTAGAACTCTTGAGTATTTCTATAAAACCATTTACAGTAGCTTTAAACGTACCATCGGGAATATTTTCCCATGATTTGCAAAAAGGGCACTTTGATTTATTACCAACAAAAGTTGCAGAAGAACCAGGACCCATAAAGATGCCCGAGGGAAAAATTCTGTGACATTTTTTACATAGCAATAATAACTTTGGCATAAATAAAATAAAAAAATAATTTTATTTTTTAATTAATTTTTTAATTTTTTTTCTAAAAATTATTTTGTCGAATATGTCTTAACCCTAGTTTCTTTCCGTTCATAAATTATAGCTTGTGCCTTTCTAGATTTTTCTTCATTAACTTCAAACAAACCTTTAAAGCGATACATAATGTCACCCAAAGAACCCTTTACCCTGGCAAATACTATTCTTTTTCTCGCATATTTTTCAGGATTTAATAAGTTTAATAAGTATGTTTTTATAAATTCAGGATTATTTACCTTGCGCCTTTCAGCAATTATCTTGCCGTCATCTGATATACTGTTCTGCCAATCTTTATTTTCATAAAGCTTTGGGAACCATAAATCTTTATTCCTTTCATTGGGGTGCTTCGCCTTAGCCCTTTGATAGCCAATATAATTATGGCCAAAGCAATTGCAAGCATCCACAATCCTATTAAATGCTACCTTCTCCTTTAAATCGATATACCCCTTATTAATATATGTTTTGGTATCATATTCCGCTTCAATATCCCAAGGAATAAAAGTATTGTCTTTCTTTTTTTCTTCCACTGCATTTTTTATTTTTTTCACTACCTCATCAATGAGAAGATGTATCAATTCTATGTTTTTTGTGACGTCAATTCTTTCTATTGCATGATTAGTTACTCTTACAATATCGGCTTCTCGCATCTTGTCTTCGTCAATTCGATCTTTGTGATAAGCCTCGTCAACCTCAACATGAAGGTCAATTTGAGGAAAATATAAGTCGGTTAGCGCTCTTTTCCCACCCCGTATGATGACAGATTGTTGGGTTATGAATTTCAAAGAAAGGTCATTAATAAGGCAAATTATTCTTCCAACGACGTAATTTTCGTAATTTTTCTTATTGGTCTTAGCTAATTGCTTGACGTAATACTCTTTTTTATCCATAAATTTTACCTGCCCCGTGGTTTCCGCCTTGGCGGGATACTACTTAGGTTTCCTTGCCCCGTTAAATTGGCGGAGCCAATATTTAACTGGGGTCAATTAATTTTTTTTCTTTTTTCTATTTTTCATTCTTTATTAACTATACTTTACACCCTGATTACTATCTAATAAATCCTCAAGCTTACTGCGAAATTTTTTATCAAAAACCCTATTGTCACAAAAATATTCCATAAATTCGGCGTAGCTATTCGGACTCAAAAAGTGGAAAAAGTATCGCTGTTTGATTTTGCTCTTTTTTAATTCCTTATTCAGTGTCTCAAAATGCTGTTTCGCCCAGCGATACTTCGCCTTATTTTCGTCAGAATCATCACCATCCGCCTTGATTTCAATGACAACGATATTTTCACCAAATTTTAAGAAAAAATCAGGATTAAAATTACCTTGTGTCGAGTGTTCGCCTTTTCTCCACGAATACTCGACACTGTAAAATCCCATATCCCTCGATTTTATCCAAGCATCAATTTTTTGACTTAATTTTTCTGAAATAAGTAAATCAACAAATTTTTCTTCCGGAGTTTTATTAGTTAGCACTTTATCTACTGGTGTTTTAAAAAGATAAGGATTAAGTTCAACTATTGCATATTGATTGCTACGAGTAAGTTTTTTATTTTCTTCAATAAGATCTTTTAATATTTCAATTTGTTTAGAATCACATTCTTTTTCGAATTCATTAGAATAAAATACTGTCGTCCCTCTTTTTAAATTACTAATTGCTATACTCTCTTTTTCAAGAGATTTTGTACTTAATTTGATAGGTTTATTTACCTTTCTTTCCAAAACAATCGTTGACCCTCTCGCCCTAAACAGCGTTTGAAATGCCTGGAAAATTCTGTTGGCATTATCTTCAGTCAAAACTCCGCTTTTTATACCAACTTTTCGCATTGAATTTACGATAATCTCTTTAATTTCTTCCTCTGGCGGCAAATGTTCTTTTTTGTATTCGCCCTTTGGAAATCTTATTCTTGCTTCAAAATCTCTTGTTTTGAAAGTTTCAACAATTTTTGCCGTTACTTTATCAATGGAAAAAACTTCTTTTTGGATTATCGTTGTTTTTGGTTTGATGACTCCGCTTAAATCTTCATATTCAGTTTCTCTAGCTATTTGCTCAACTTGGGCAACTAAATTGATATATCCTTTTGAATAATCAAAAACTTCCGTGTCCTTTTTCGCCCTAACGGCTCTTTCCTGTTTTTCGTAGTCAATCGTGTAAAGATCAAAATTATATTTTGTTCGTTTGTCAGAAGTCAAAATTTCGCTTGTGAGGCGTATTTCAATTTCCAAAATCTCATCAACCAAGCCACGAATGTTTCGGCTCCAAGCGTCATGATTAAAAACCCTAACTTTCGGCTGTGGTGATTTGTATTCTTCCGGTATGCGAAGCCCACGGCCCAAAACTTGAGCAATTAAAAGTTTTGAATTAAAAGCGCGGTCTTCCCACGGTACAATTTGAAAAACATTCTTTACATCCCAGCCCTCGGTAAGCATAGAAACGGAAACAATCCACTCAACCGAATTTTCTTTATCATCAACATTTTTCAATTCCAAAACATTTTTCTTGTGGTCCTTGTGCGAGGTAACAATTAAAACTTTTTTCTCAACTGCTTTTTCCGAAATTTTTTCTCGCTTTTTCAAAAAATCAATCAAATCTTCTCGGAGTGTTTTTGCTTTAGAAATATCCTTTGTAATCAAAATCGTGAGCGGCTTAATGAGCCGATACTTTTTTACAAACTCATCGTGATTATCGTAAATTTTTTGAAATTTTTCGTTTTTATCTATGTTTTCGTCTTTGGCAACATAATCAATTGACTTGACCACTTTGTCATTAACGGCTTGTCGTATTGAGTAACGATAAATAACATCGTTGAAATACTCGTCATCAAGATAAGCCGTGCCAGTAAGCCCTAAAATGTATTTGAAATTGAAATCGGGATTAAGTAAAAACTGTCTCCACTTTCTTATATTCTTGTCCCCTGTTGTGTTATATACATGATGGACTTCATCGTTCAGCACTAAAACACGTTCGCCGTTTCCTTTCAAGCTGTCGTTTATTGATGATCCTGTTCTTTCATAAACGGCGTGGATATTCTCAACGCAAATGTCGCCGTTCTTGATCGTGCTATTTGCGTCAATAATTCTCGGATTTTTGAAAGTGGCATTATCCGGTAAGGTCGCTTTGATTTTGTCGTCACCGGAAAGATTTTCAAATTTTTCTTTCAAGCCCGATTCAATCGTAAGCGATGGACAAAGCACTAAAACTTTATCCACCAAGCCAAGCCCTAAGGCGATTTGCGCAATGCCGTAAATTACATAACTTTTACCTGTGCCTGTCGCCAAATCAATCACCGCAGACAATTTATGCGGCAATAGCAAGTTTTTTTGATAATCGCGAATGCTTTTATATCTTTTTTCCAATTCGTCGTTTTTCCTGAAGTTCTCCTCAACTAAATCTTCAATTGATCTGTATTCACCTGACGCAAGAAAAATAACCGCGTCCCTAATCGCGTCCTTTTGAAATTCTCTATCTCCGCAAAGCACATCAATAAAATCAACCCACTTTTTCAAACTAAGCTTTGCGGGATCATAGTTTTGTTTTACCTGTAAAACTAAATCTTGTGTTTTATAAATTTTTATTCCTTCTGTCATAGTTAATTCCTATCAATTAAATCATAAGCCAAACTAGCCAAAACGATATAATGAATGGCTAAATTTTTATCTATTTTTTTGGCTGGAGTATGAGCTTTTTCATTTCTTAAAAATTGAATCGCCATATGTAAAAATTTTACTCCGTCAAAAAAATCTGATTCAGTATTGTTCTTAGGCTGATGACCAAAAATTATAGAGTAATTTTTTTGTTTAAAAGCCTCGTGTGCTTTTTCTTTGCCAGTAATTTTTTTAAGCTTTTCTCTTACTATTTTATATGCTTCCTCAACAGCATTAAAATAGTGCCCATTATTTAATAACCCCTGTACATGTGAAAAAACATTTTTGTTTAAAACTATATTTATTTGTTCGTTTATTATATCTGCTCTAATAGTTACATTTTTTTGTGCAGTGGCAGTCCTATCTAAAAGCTTATTTGCTATATTTTTCGCCGCAGTAATTTTTTTGTCGGGATAATCCTTCTTCTTAAATTCATCCAAAGTGATTTTGTGTTCAATGTATTCGATCAATTTTAAAATACTTTTTCCCACAGGTATATTATCCGCTTGTTTCCAAAAACCTCTCATCCTATTCGCCTTTGAACCACTTGCATAATTGTATTTTTCGTTAAAAAAATTAATTCCTAATTCATCATCAAAAAATTCTCCTATTGTTCTATCTGAAAAATCCAAAACATAACCTCCCCCCATTTCAAAGAGGTTTTCTAGTATTTGTTTATCCATAGTTCTTAAATCAGCCATAATTATTTTACATTAAATTTTTCCCGAAATTCGTTGCCGTAGATATCAACATAAATCGCCATAATCTGCTTGCCACAATCATCTTTCGGAAATTCTTTTTTAATTTCTCTCTGTTTTATCAATTTCTTTTTGATTTCTTCTTCGCTCTCTTCTTTGTCGCTTTTCTTGTGATTAAGTAAATCCTGTGCGAAGAAATAATTTGTCATCATAAACTTTTCGCCGTCATAGTTTAAATCCACAAGTAACATCGCCAAGCTTTCAAAGTTTTTGAGCTTTTCGCCAGTTTCGTCTTGCGAATAGGCGGACTCAAACTTTTTAATTTTCAAAACGATTTTATCTTTCAATTTTTTAATTTCCGATTTCACTTCCGGCTGGCGGATAAAATGAAAGCCGATTGCCTCGTCCAAATCATTAATTTGGCTTTTGCTTTGCGGCTGGCGGAATTTCTTAAACTGCACCTTGTGCAACTCTTTAATAATTTGATACGGCACTTTGAGGAAATAATAGCGGACATTGTCTATTTGGTGATAATCGCTGATAAAATCAACATTATTTGCGGGGACGATAATATAAAGCCTACCATCAATTTTCTTTCCTATATTTTTGTGTAATTCCCGTAAATACTTTTCATCAACACTTGTATTCTTAAAATCCCAATACGGAAAGATTTTTGCGTAAAATTCTCGCTTCTTTCCGTCAATTTCAACCCCGCCAACTTTTGTTGTTTTTGTTTCTTCAATTTCAAATAAATCTTTCACGAAACGGATATATTCATCTTTTTTCAAAGCAAAAATCTTTCCGAGGTCGTAAAGTCCAGAAGTAACAACAGCAAAAGATTTTGCTGGCTTGCCATATTTTTTCTTTTTATCATCTAAATCTCTGCTTTTGTCTATCTCGAGTAATCTTTTTTGAACGGTATAAATTGCTAACTTTCCAATATCGCACGCTATCCAACGCCTCTCTAGTTTTTCGGCTACTGCCGCCGTTGTCCCACTACCCACAAATACATCCATCACCAAATCACCCTTTTCTGTGCAAGAGCTTATAATTTTTTCTAATAATTCTTCTGAATTTTCGGTTGGATAAAAAGTATTATGCGTTTCGTAACTCTTTATGTCTGTCCAGTTTGAATTAAGCAAAACAAAAGGTTCTTTAAGATATTCCGGCATTCCCTTTGCTTTTTTACCCTCTGTATCAATATAAGTTCGTCCAGGGTTTATTCTTATATCTCCTCTTTTCTCTAATTCGTCAATTTTTTCTTGGGACAATCCCCAGTGTTGACCTTTCGGAGGATATATTTTTTTGCCGAGAAAAGTTCTCTGCCTTATGGTTTTATCTTTTCTTTGCCCTGGCATATCAAGGGAAATCCATCTTCTATCTTTTTCCTCAATTGGTTTTGTGTTGCTAATTAAATTGAAATTGTCGCTCCGCGAATAGAAAAATAAAGAATCTGTTGCTGTCGGAAATTGTGAGGTTTTACCTTTTGGAACATATCCTCTTTTTATAATAATTTCGTTTTTGAAACTTCCTTTGTCAAAAACCTCGTCCATTATCACTTTCAAATAGTGTCCGAAGTGATAATCCATCCTTACGAATATCGCTCCGTCATTTGCCATTAGCTCTTTAAGTAAAACTAAACGGCGACGCAAAAACTCCACAAAATCAGCACCTTTCTTTTTAGCACTATATGCACTCTGCCCTTTTGCGCCGTCGTATTCGTCGCCGGTGCCAAACGGCGGATCAATATAAATCAGTTTTACTTTGCCTTTGATTTTATTTTTGACGAGCGGGTCTTTGTTTTCGTTAAAAGTTTTGAGGATTTGCAGATTATCGCCAAAAACTAATAGATTGTGCCAATCTTTAGAGTAAAGAGGATATTTCTTGCCATTAAAAATCTTTTCAATTTGAAGCGGCACTGGCTTGGCTTCTTCAGTATCCGCCAACACATCCTCTTTTCGCATTTTTCCGGCATAGACAAGCTCATATTCTTTTTGCTTGGTCGGAAAAAGCGCGTATTTATAAATTTCCGGAATTTCTTTTCCGCTTTTAAGGCAATCGATTAAAAACTCAATATCTTGTTTGTTTATTTTAGGTTTCATAACAATTTGCGTTCCTTAAAGCTTAAAAAGTTATTGTTAGTGACAATGATATGATCAACTATTTCTATCTCCAAAATTTTACCAGCTTCAACTAATCTCTTTGTTGTTATCAAATCGCCTTCTGATGGTTCGGGGTCACCAGAAGGATGATTGTGAACAAATATAACTGATGCTGCCTTATTCTTAATTGCTTCCGAGAATACTTCGCGTGGATGAACAATACTAGCATTAAGGCTACCAACTGAAACTTCTGCGACTGAGTAGTTTCTGCTATTAAGAGCGATGATATAAAAATGTTCTTTATGATAATCTTTTAGTTTGCTTTTTATCAGCCGATACACCTTTTTTGGATCGCTAAGCTCTCTACTTTTATAAGACGGGACTTGAGTGGAAAGTCTGTGGCCAATTTCAAAGACAGCTTTTATTTGTGTAGCTTTTGCCAACCCAATTCCTTTGATTAAAGACAGCTCCTCAATACTTGCCTCGGCTAATTTCTGAAGACTGCCAAATTGCGATAGTAGTTTTTGCGCTGTGACTACAACCGATTCACCGGCAATACCGCGTCCCAAAATAATCTGTAATAATTCTTGGACCGAGAGCGCCTGTTCGCCAAACTTAACCAACCGCTCGCGTGGCCGTTCTTCTTTAGGCAAATCGTGAATAGTAAATGATTTGCTCATATTTTATTTTTTTATCTTTTTAATATTTAAGTTCTCTTTTAAAAATTTTTCTAAATTAATTTCTCTCTTGGTCTTTCGATTTTGGAAAGATCTTTTATTTTTATTGTTTGTTTTGGCATTTTTGTTTACTATAATTTTAATTTTACTCTCTTTTGGGTTAATTTCAATCGAAATGTCGCACAAGGTATATTGCCCGGCAAAGGAAATTAAAAAAAGAGCTTTAGCATAAAGCATAAGCTCTTAAAGGAATGTTTCTGTTAAAGAACAAATAAAGAATTTTAGGTAAAGAGCAAGATACTACCAACAAATACAATAATAAAAAAAATAACTTCTATCGCTATTACAATAGCTTCCCATCCTTCATTTCTGTTTTTAGGAGGACGAGGATACATCTCTTCAAGTTGAGAGTCGTAACTCATCTTTTATCTCCTTCTGTTAAAGAACAAATAATGGAAGAGGAGTGTGAAGGTGGTGTTGGGATTCATCTCATTCGAGAGGGGTCGCCAGCTTGGCAGGCTCGATGCCCATCAGGCTCCTCGGCGACGCTTTCCTTCAGGGACTCCTCTTCCGATCATCACAGGTATCTTTATACTAATACTTATTATCTATTTGTCAATCTGCGGCGGGTTTTTGGCGGAAAGAAAAAGCCCAATAAGGTTTCGGATTAATGGGCTTTTGAAAATTAGATATGTTTTTAGTTTCTGTTT
>SDBS01002770.1_pt1 | contig 17373 bp, 21 predicted proteins | sample 2277091 | NCBI WGS metagenome assembly SDBS01 (sample SAMN10404972, study PRJNA504765) | marine sediment metagenome | isolation source: marine sediment core GS10_PC15, 163 cmbsf | place: Arctic Ocean: Southern Knipovich Ridge | collected 2010 | reverse complement strand
AATAAATTTTCCATCCAATGTCTTTTTTTATAAGGGCAAGTATAGAAAGAAGTTCCTTCTTTCCAACTTCTCATTTGATTAGTCCAAGGTATTTTATATTCATCTAATATAGAGAAATCATAAAATTCGCTACTACATCCAGTTAAAGAGATGCTAATTTCATTTTTTTTTAAAAAATTTATTATTTCCGCATTATTAATAATTATTTGTAGTGTCATTGGATACATTACAAAGATAGCTTTTTCGAAAATATTAGATTTTTTATATTTATCACAGAAATTTTTTAGATTAACTTTTGTAAAAAATCCTTCATTAATTATTTGCTCTGTTATATCGCTCTCTCCATAATCAAATATTTCTATCCAAAATTTTTTCTTATACATAAAAAACCTATGCATGTAATTCCAAATATTATCTTTAAAAACAAATGAGTGATATGTATAATTGTATCTGTTAAATGATGAATGTAATGATCCATTACTTCCAAGTGAAATGTTATAATAATATTTTAAATCTTTATGGAATGATTTTTTATATATTTCATATAACTCTTGCGTCCACATAGAAGACGATTTCCCATATGATACAACATCAAATGAATTATTTAATGGATCTTGTATGTATTTTTTATATAAATTTAAATAAATTTTTTTTTCATTTTCTTGAGTTCTTTTGCAATCAGTCATATAATTCTTTTAGCCATATTTTTCAAGGCTCACATTATATTTTATTATTAATATATATCGCATAAAATATTAATAATAAATCTACTTTTTATATAAGTAAGTGAATTGGAGATTATAATGAATTATATTTTATGCGATAATTATCATGGAAATACTGTCGCGAGAAAATCAAAAAACCCTTTTATTTTAAGTATGACTAAAAATTACGCTCCATTCTATCAGATTTTAAATGAAATGGGACATAAAATATGTGATTATAATGAAAAAATTAACAATAAATCTCTTGAGAATTGTAGTATTTTTATTATAATAAAACCAGAATTAAGTTTTTCTTTTTTAGAAAAAAAATATTTAATTAATTATATTAAACGTGGAGGGTCTTTATTAATTATAATAGATCATGTTACTAAAAAGGTAATGGAAAATAATAATGATTTATTATGTCAATTTGGAATAAAAATAAGTGGTGATCGCATTGCTGGAGTTGAATCTCCAGAGTTGATTTATTGTGAAGAAGACTTTAATTCTTCACATCCTATTATATCTGGAAATTATGAGTCAGAGCGTGTTAAGAAATTTCATACATTTGTAGGTACATCTATTGGATTTACATTTAAAATTTTAAATAATGTAAAATATACTAATATACTTAAAATTCCTTCCAAATCGTTTATTGGAAATTTTATTAGAGAAAAAGGAAAAAAATTAAAAATAACTAAAAAAGAATATAATTCATATAAATATTTAAGCCAGGGAATGGCTATAGAATACTATTTGGGAAAAATTTTTATTATATCAGAAGCTGGATGTTTTTCAACACAGGATCATAAAAGTTTGCAAGTAGATTTAAATAAAAATATCAATAATAAACAATTATTAATAAATTTAATAAATTGGCTAAGTTAATAAAAATAATTACACAAATAATATAATTTAAATTATAAACTAATTAGATATGAGGAAGTAATCATGAAAGAAGTAAATGTAAAAGAATTAACAAAAGAAATAACTAAAGGGGTAACATTGGTGGATATTTGGGCTCCATGGTGCGGGCCGTGTAAAACTCTTGTTCCAATATTAGAAGAAATATCAAAAGAAAACTCTAATATTAAGATACTTAAGTCAAATGCTGATGAAAATGTAGAAATTTGTAATCAATTCGGAGTTAGAAGCCTTCCTACAATGTTGATCTTCAAAGAAGGCGTATTAGTTGATAAAATAGTTGGCGCAGCTCCAAAGAAAGAGATTGAATTAAAACTTGATAAGTATTCATAATTAATTATTAACCAATTCAGATTCTTGTGAAAGAACTCCTTTTGAAATCATATATAGGTTTTAAAAGGAGCTTACTATGAATATTATGAATAACATGTTTAATTTATGGAATAATTTTTTTAATAATAAAAAAAAGAAAAATAAACAAGCAGTAGAACCAACTCCAAAGCCAAAGCCTATAATTTTAATAGAACCTGAACCTACTCCAAAACCTATTATTCTCAAAAAAGATTTTTCTGCAGTTGCTGGAAAAGGCGCTTATTTATATGATTTGAATCCACTATATACAGAATTTGGATCGTCTGTTGGAATAGCAACTTGGTTAAAATCTTTAGGAATGGACAATGTTTGGATGAGAATTGTTGGGAAAGCGGGATGGTCTTCTACTCAAACAAAAACTCAGGCTAAAAATCTCATTAGAGAATGTAATGAAATAGGAATTAAAGTCGGGGCCTGGGGATATTTATACACATCAAATCCAGAGCTTTATGCTAGTTACGTAGTTCGGTTTATGAAAGAATTGAATTTAAATACATTTATTCATAATTGCGAAATAGAATGGGAACAAAGTGGATCAAAAAACGCTGCAATAAGATATTGGAAAGTTATAAATGACGAGCTTCCTTCAAATATTGTCCATGGACTAAGCACGTTTTGGAACGCAGAAGTACACCCAAATTTCCCATGGGATATATTTATGGACAATATTGCAGTGCAATGTCCTCAAATATATCACGTAGTTAAAGAACCAATATCAATATTAAAAAAAGGAATAATTATAAATGCAAAATTTAATAAACCTATAGTTGTTACTGGACAATTTTTTTACAATGAGATGGGAATAACAGAACAAAGTGCGACCGAAGATGTTATGGCAATTTGTCAGAAATGGAACATAGATTTAAAAGACGTAGTATTAAATAATAATGTAATAGGATTTAATCATTGGTATTGCGGGGGGAAAGGAGCGCGCGCTTTTAATAAAACTATGCGAAAAGAATATTTAAATTTTAATCCAATATTAACTGATTTTATAATATAATAAATCCATTAGAATATAGATTACATTTTTATGGCAATGATTTAAAGAAATGTAACAAATGCCAAGAAATAAAAAATAAAGAATTATTCTATAATAGTAAGTGTCATGCTGATAAATTGTGTAGTTCGCGCAAACAATGTTTTTATAAAAAAAGCAAAGAATATATTCAAAATAATAAAGAAAAATATATCCAAAAACAAAAAGAGTGGATAATTAAAAATAAAAAAAAATACCAAGAAAATAGAAACAAATGGGCAGTAAAAAACAAAGAAAAAATAAAAGAAAAAAATAAAAGATATAAACAAAAATATAAAGAAAAAATAAAACAACAGCGACATGATTATTATATAGAAAATAAAAAAGAATATATAATAAAGGTTAGAAAATGGAAAGAAAATAATCCTGACAAAGTTAAAGCATCGGCTAGAAAAGGGGCAGAAAAATATAGAAAAAAGAATCCATTAAAACATACTATTTCTAATTCCATTTCCTATAAATTAAAAAAAAGAAACTTAACTAAAAATAATAGAAAAACATGGATAGATATTTTGCCATATAGTATAAGCGAATTAAAAAATCATTTAGAATTTCTATTTGAAGAGGGAATGAATTGGGAAAATTATGGATGTAAAAAAGGAGAATGGAGCTTAGATCATGTAATTCCAGATAGTTATTTTAATTATAACTCTGTCGAAGATGAAGAATTTAAAAAATGCTGGGTCTTAGATAATTTACAACCAATGTGGCATTATCAAAATATCAGTAAAGGCAATAGATATATTGGAAAATATAAAGAAATTTAAATAAGTGATCTATAATATTAAAAAGGAGGATGTTAAAATGATTAATTCAAATTCAAGCCGGAGGTCTCTTTAGCCTTCAAATTATTCCAGGTGAGGGCGGTAGAGACTCTCAATTATTTGCCCATGACCTATCTAAGATTTATCTTAAACATGCCCAGAAACATGGTCTAAGCGCGTCTATTACATCTTCTTCTACAAGGTGCATAAACATATTTATTACTGGACAAAACTGTCATTCTTTTTTTTGAAGAGAATGCGGATCCCATCGAATACAAAGAGTTCCCCCAACTGAAACTAAAGGAAGAATCCAAACTTCTATAATTAACGTTATCATTTTAAATGATAATAATAATACGCAAAAAATACACATAGAAAAAAGTAAAGTTAAAATATCCTATTATAAAGATAGTGGGGCTGGAGGGCAACATAGAAATAAAACTATGTCTGGAATTAGACTGCATTATAATGGAATCATTGTTGAATGCTGCGATGGAAAAAGTCAGCATAAAAATAAAGAGACTGCATTTAAAAAACTTGAAAATATCTTAACAAAAAATAAAGCGCAAGATGAATTAAATGCAATATCAAATCAACGTCAGAGTCAAAATAAGAATAAAGGAAAAAGAGGAAATTATCATAGAAATTATAATTTCCCAAGAAACAAAATAACACAAGATGGAAAACAATATAATCTTGCTAAATTTCTTAAATCTGATTTAAAAGAGATCTATAGCAATTAATTAAGATAATTGAAACAAAAAATATTTAATAATAGCAAAACAAACTTATAATGGAGATGAGTAAAATGCCAAAGAAAGCAAAGACTGGAAATCGAATGAAAGAAAATGTTCAGGAAGATATTAGAACAAATGCAGAAATAATTCAACAAAAAGTTTCTAGATATCAAGAAGAAGTCAATGAAGTATGGTTGAGTGCTGGTCGCATTTATGACATTTTAAAAGATGAAGATGTCGAGTCTGATGATATTTTGCGAAAACTTAAACAAATTTCTCATAACTCTATCTCTTCTTGCAGATGGTATAATAAACAAGATATTATTTTCATGTTATCTGAAATTTGCAGTCTGAAAGTGGAAGTAAAATCAGAAGAAGGTAAATAAGGAGCAGCGCGTGAGTAATAAAAATATACGCAGAATAGAATGGAATTCACATAATGACAGTTGTTATCAAAGTTATGAAGATATATTAAATAATTTAGAAAAACAAATTAAAGAATCAGGTGAAAAATTTGATTATATATGTGGAATTACTCGAGGAGGATTGACTCCTGCTGTTGAATTGAGTCATTGTTTGGAAATTAAGTTTTTGGATTTTAGCGAATTCATAAATCTATTTATATCTTTGCGTAAAAAATTTATTGAATATCCTAAATTGAAATCAGAACAGTTTTTGAAAAATAAAATTCTTTTAGTAGATGATATTTGTCATAGTGGAAATACAATAAATAGTTTATTATATAATAAACATGAGTTAAAAGAAGTTTTTGATATAACTGGCTCGCGATTTATAACGCTAGTTAGAAATGAACTTTATAAAGGCACAGATATTTGGGCATATGGAATAGAGGCTACCAAAGATGATTGGATTAAATTTCCATGGGAATCAGAAATTAAACAATCTAAAGCAGAAAAAATGATTCAAAATCATATAGAATTAGTTAAATAAAATCAAAAACCTGTCTAACTTAATATTAAATTAATTAGGCAGGTTTTTTAATATGGAAAAAAAAGTTAGATTATTCGTTTACGGAACATTAAAAGAAGGATACGGAAACAATTTTCATCATTTATATGATTGTGAAAAGTTAGAAGAAGGCTGGATTAAAGGATTTGAAATGCGAGCAAGTGGAATTCCATTTGTTTATTATAGTGATAATCCTGAGAGTAAGGTTTATGGAGATATTTATTTAGTTCCTTGGAGTAGAATTACTAGTTCTATTGATCTTTTAGAAGGTCATCCGTCATTTTACACAAGAACATGGATAGAAGATCAACTAGAAGGGGTCTGGGTGTATCTTTGTGATCAACCAAGCGCTCAATTAGTAGAGAATGGAATTTATGGAAGAGGATAGGTAATTAAGTGATAAAAAAATATGTTTTATATTTGATAAGATGGCAGTTAAGTACGCCTATTTTAGCTGTCGCTTTGGTTTTCATGGCATCTTATGGTGCATTATGGGCGACAATAGCGGCAAACTTTATCGGAGGATTAATATTTTTCTGGGTTGATAGATTTATATTTACTCAAAGATTTCCTTTTGCTATTTGGACTATAAAAGAAAAAGTTGAGTGTGAAGATTGCGGGAAATCATGTCGAGGATATAGATTAGTTAAACTCAATAAATACGATAAATTCAATGATAATAAACCTGAGTTTAGGTGCGAACTGTGTTCAACTATTAAATCTAAATCACTTATAGACAGCGGTGATATAGCTTAAAATAATAAATATTTATTGTAATTATCGAGTTATTATATAAGACAAAGTTTATGTCTAAGTTTTTTTTTATAAATAAAAGGGAGTATTATTATGTTAGAAATAGGATTAGATATGGACGGAGTCATAGTTGATTTTATTGCTCCTATAAGTGAATGGTTAGGAGTTGATCCTAAAGATATAACTTCATATAAATTCGAAGATATATACCCAGATGATCCAGGTAAAGCGTCTGAAATACGAAATTATTGTAGTCAAAAAGGATATTTTAAAAATTTAAAACCATTTCCTGGAGCTTTAAATTTTATTGAAAAATTACAAAAATTACAAGACGTCAGGGTTTGGTATGTCTCTAAACCAGTTAGGTCTTCTCCAATTACTTGGGCAGACAAAGCTGAATGGATACTTAATCATACTCCGAAATTAATTGAAACAACTATTCTTTCAGGAAATAAAAGCATAGTTGCAGTTAATATTTTAATTGACGATGATCCTAGGAATTTAACTATGAGTATGGCTAAATATAAGATTCTTTTTGATCAACCATGGAATCATGATGATGAAACTTTCGATAGAGTTAAAGATTATGAACAACTATATGCTAAAATAAAGAAAATATATAATAAGGAGAAATAATGACAGTCGAAAATAAAGCGGCAATAGATTCGCAAAGTTTTTCAGATGAAACTTTAGAAGTATTATCTGAAATGATTGCTGAAAAAATTATATTAAAAATGAAACAAGTAGAAGATAATAAGCAAAGAAAATTAATACAACAAAAAAACGCAGCTTGTATTAGATTAAATAATATCGATATTTTACAATAATATGATAAAATTGTAAAATGTTTTTGTTTATATGAATAAATATAAGAGATGTTAAAATGCGTACTTTTGAATATAAATTTGAACCTTTAGAAGAATTCATAGAAAATAAAGATCATTATGAATTAAATACAAAAAGAATAAGTAAATTAGGTAAAATAGGGTTTGAATTATTCCAGGTAATAATTATTGACGGAATTCAATATGGGTGGTTTAAAAAAGAAATAGAATAAGAGCGTCATATACTTTTTTGTTATATTAAAAAAAGGATGGTAAAATAATGACAAGCAAAATAGAAGAAATAAATTCTTTCTTGCGATGCGAATGGGTTTTTAATCATGAAAAAGATGGTAAAAATTATTCAAAATGTTCTAATTGCGGACGAATAAAAAGATCAGATTTACCTGATGTTCAGCAATGTGTTGGTTCTAGTGTAGCTCATCAGACCATGCGAAGAACAATACTTGGACAAAAAGTAACTGAAAGAGATATAGAAGATATGGAAAAAAGCGAAGTCAAGGAGAATAATCACGGTGGGTAAAATCAAGAGTAGAAAGAATAAAAATTCTCTTTCTATCGAGAATGAAGAAGATTTAGAAAAAATATTTAATGCTATAGATAATGCTAGTAGCGTAGCGTTATTATGCCATGATACTCCTGATCCAGATTGTATTGGCCCAGCTCAGGCATTAAGCGAGTATTGTAGTTCAAAAAATATATCTTCAAGAATTCTTTATGGCGGAAATTTATCACATCTCCAAAATAAAGCATTAGTTAATGTTTTAGGGATTGAAATGGCAGAGCTTTCTTCTTTAGTAGAAGAAAGCAGTAAAGAAGTTATTACAAAATATATTGACAATAATTTTGATCTTGTGATTATTTTAGATACTTCCTCTTATGGAGGAAAAGGAAACATGAGATTTGTTGGTAATGTTCCTGATATAATTATAGACCATCATCAGGGAGATATAGATCTAAACGGAGATTCAGAAAATATTCTTTATCTTAATCATAAGTGCGGATCAACATCTAGTTTGATCGCTAATATATTCGAGAAACGAAGACTTCCTTTATCTAAAGAATCTGGAACATCTTTATTTATTGGATTGATGTCTGATACTAATTTCTTATCTTGTTCTAATGTAGGAGAAATAGATCGAAATGCAAATAAGTATTTATTGCAATTTGTTGATTTTGCTTTATATACTAGAATTATGAATTATGAAATGCCTGACGAACTTTTAAGAATCAGGAAATTAGCTTATGGTAATTATTTTTTCAGAGAAAATACATTAGCTATTGTTGGAATAGGATACGTTAAGCCTGAATTTAAAGATTTGCTAGCTATTATAGCTGAAGAAGTAGATCGAATAGAAGGAATTCAAAAAGTCGTTGTTATTGGGATAATTGAAGAACGAAATGGTTCGCGTGCTGTAAGTGCAAGTATTAGAACTTCTGCAGATACGACAAATACTGGATCTTTTTGTAAAAAAATATTTGGAGAAAAGTCTTCAGGGGCAAAGCAGGGAGCTGGCGGGGCGTATGTTGCATTATCAGATTTTGATTGTGAAATGATAAATACAAACGAAACAAACAAGGAGTCATATTTTCAAATGGTTTATGATTGTTACAAAAAAATAGTACTTGAGGTTCATACTAATGCCTAAGAGTTTACTTGATGATTTAACACTTGATGATATTATCCATGTTTATATGATATTTGCGACATGGTTTGATTTAAAGACTGCTTCTTATATTCCTAAATTTATAGAAGAAGCTGGCATATTCGAAACAATAGAAGATGCAATGAGTCATATTGCTAATGAATTAGATAATGGTCCTAGAATTTGGTACTCAGTTGCTCCTCTTTGGGTACCAAAAGAATTAGAGTCAAGAGAGCTTCTTGATTGTATTAATTTTGATACAATGATAAAAGAAAAATTTCTCGGCGAATCAAAAGAGATAGAAATAGAACAAAATGATGGTGCTAAAATAATTTCAATAGAAGATGTTTGGGAAAAACATGGTGGAATGCCAGAACCTTCTGGTATTCCATACGCAGAAGATTAAATAAATAACAGGACTACGACAATTGTCGTAGTTTCGAATATTTAAATATAAAATTAAGGAAAAAATCATGACAGATTTTTTGACTCATGAGAAATTATTTAGAACAGAAGAAATAATGGCTTTAAGATCAGAATCTAAGGTACTTGTATTAGGTCTTGGAGCTCTTGGTTCTAATCTTGTTCCTATGCTTGTTAGAAATGGATTTACAAATATCACTGGAATTGATAATGACAGAGTTGATCGTCATAATCCAGCAAATCAATATTATACTAATTTAGACGTTGGTAAAAAGAAAACAGCAATTCTAAGAAATAAGGTCTATAGAGAATTAGGAATTCAAATTGAAGTTATTGATAGAGACGTTCAGAAAATAAGTCCTGCTTTTTTTAAAAATTTTGATTTAATTATTGATGCTTTTGATAATTGGGATGCAAGAAGGTGTGCTCGTGATGTATGCGAGGCTCTTGAGATACAAGATAGACTAGTTCATGCAGGAATGAGTGACCAAGGATATTTTGAAGTTAGATTGGACAAAAAGTATCAAATACCAATAGAAGAAATAGAACAAGAAGACATTTGTGATTATCCTCTTGCTTGCAATTTAGTTTATTTTACAGTTTCTTTTTTATCAGAAATAGTTTGTAAATTTATTGATAAAAAAGAAAGAAAAAATGTTTCATTCACTTTGAATGACTTATCAATTTTAGTTAATTGATAAGTCATTTATATTTAATTTGTAATTGAAATTGTCATCTTCGATAATTAATTCTACTGTTCTGGAATCATTTCTTTTTTGTAAAGCTTCATTTAATATTTTTTCTACTGTTTGTATTTGTTCTTGTCTTCTTTCTAAAGTTACACATCCAGGGCGTAAAAATCTATATTTATGAAGCACTTTGTCTACGAACCCTAGTTTTCCAACAAGATCCATATTTAAAGCCAACCATCTATCTGCGGAAGTAGGAAGTAACGTATTAAACCCGCCTATTTGATTCAAAAAAAGTCTTTTGCAAGTTAAGAAATGAGAAACAATAACTCCTGGTTCTATTAACATTCCGTTAATCAAGCTACCATATTTATATGGATTTTCTGAAAGTCCAGTATTTAACATTTTTGATAAATCTTTATCCCATTTTTCATTTTGAGACCATGCACATATTATGTCAGGATTTTTTTCGTAATATTCATTCATTTCTATCAATGCATCTTCAATTAAATAATCATCAGAGTCTAAAAATCCTAAATATTTTCCTTTAGATATTTCCAATCCTTTTTGCCAACAAAAAGATTGAGAATGAGGTCCGTTTTGTATTTGAATATTTTTTATTCTATGATCTTTAAAAGAATTAATTATATCTTGTGTTTTATCTTTTGATGAATCATTTATGATTATTAATTCCCAGTTTTCTAATTTTTGATTTGTCATACTGTTGATAGCATCTTTGATATATTTTTCAACATTATATGCTGGCATTATAATTGACCATTTAGGATTATTTAAATCAGTGTTTAATATTTCATTTATTATCTTTTTGTATTTATTAGAAACTTTTTCTTCAGAATATTCTTTAGCTTTTAATTTTGCCTTTTTACTTATTTCTTTTTTAAATTTAACATCAGTAATTAGTTTTTCGCAATTATCTAAAACATCATTTAAGTTATCGCAGACTAATCCACCTTCACCTATTGTTTCTTTTAATGCTCCCTTGTTTTCACAGACTACTGGAATTCCTAAAGCTAGGTATTCTGCTACAGCAAGGCCGAAAGACTCTTCATGATCAGATGTTAGATATAAGCATATATCTGCAGATCCCATGATATAAGCTCTTCGTTCATCATAAAATCCTTGTCTTATATTAAATTCTACTCCCCATTTTAACAAATCTTTTCTTAGATACCTTTCGTATTCTCCATCTCCGATTATATCAAAAGAAACATTAGGATAATGATTATTAATATATTTAGCTATAGGGACAAATGATTTGTTGAATTTTCTTTCTATTATTCTAGAAGTTCTCCCTATGACAAAAGGACTACTTTTGTGATCTAAAGATATTTTATTATCATAAAAACAATCTTCAATAGGGTATGGAACTATAAAAGTTCTTTTTTCATCAGGAGAAAATTTAATATTAAAATTCGAAGCAACACAATAATGATTACAAATATCTGGCATTTTCATTACGGAATCATAAATTAAACCAATAGTAGGTTTTTTATTAGACTCTATCCATTCATACCATTTATTAAAATCTATATCTCTTTTTTCTGCAGAAGAAGACCAATGAACAAATATAGCATCGTAATCATCATGTTTTATATCATCGATATTTTTTATTAAATAATGTTTAATATCCTGATTATTTAATCTATCAAGATAAGATTTAATAGCTACTTCTTCATCTTGGTTGGAAAGATAATAGAAAGTATTATTCGAATTATTATATTTTTGAAGACCTGATGCTATAATAGTCGAAATAAGACCTTGTCCTCCTTCTAGGCAGAACTGAATATGCAGTATTTTAGCGATTTTTTGATAACTAGGTGTTTTTGAAATATTATTTTGGATATATTCTTTAAAATTTACTTTAAAATCTTCAAATTTTTGAATAGAATATTCCCTGTTATATTTTTGAATTTTTATGAGTTTGTCTCTATTTTCATTTAATTCTCTTAGTGAATCTATTATTCTAGGAATTTGTTTTTCAGAAAAAGAAATTGTTTTTTGTTCTCCCATGATTGTTTGCGATTTATCTGTTTTATATTCTTTGCATTCTAATATAAGACCATTTTCTTTTGCAAAATACTCGTTGTGAGTTGTATAGTCTGGGCCGATTAAAACATTTCCTAGTTGAATAGCTTCTTGAGAGCAAAGTCCTATTCCTTCCATTATTCTTGGAGCAAAATATATGTCAGATTCAGAAAGAGCATTTATATAACGGCTTCTATCTTTAATGTTTCCTAATATTAATTGATTTACATTGTTGATATTAATATTATTTAGATCAACATCTGCATGATTATCAATTTTAAAAACATATTGAAATTCAGGGAAATTATGAGCAATTCTTTTTATTAATTTAATCCAAAATTCTTGTCCCCAATTTCTAGTTTTAAAATGAATAAAAAGTTTTAAATTATCGTTTTTAACTTTTTCTTTAAGAGGAAAAGGCTCTGACCATAGTTGGATATGGTCTATAGGAATATTTGGATTTTCGATTTTTATCTTGTCATATAAATACTTGCTTGGAGATAATATGGAATACCAGTAATCTTTTGTTTTTCTGATAAGATTCCATGGTCCTCCACTCATGAATTCTTGACAAGGAATCCAAATTACTTTTCCATTTTTAGCCCATTTTTTAGAAGGTTTTCCTTCGCATACGAAAATAAGATCATAATTTTCTTTTATATCAATATTTTTGTATGAATAAAAATAATAACTAGAGGTCCATGTACTAGTATATGGAAAATCTTTTATTTCAACTATTGATTGATGGAATAAAGTTTCAATCATATTTTTTATATATTTTGATAAATATGACCATCCTGTATGATGATGAGCGAAACTTTTGATTATAAGTATTTTCATTTAATTATAAACTAGACTAATAGATATTATTTATGAATGTTTATTTAATATCTCAGATCGGTGGATGGAACTCAGATATAGTTTCTCATTTTTTTAATTATTACAAAAAACTAGGAGTAGATGAGTTCCTTATAACATTTCATGTTGATAAGCGAAATATTTCATTTATTAAAAATATTTATTCTTTGATAAATGAATATAATATTACTGATTTTTGTATTTTCACAGACACTTGGAGTCATAAATTAAAAGGTGATTTAAATAGAAAATTATTGGAAAAAAATTTATATAAAATAAAAAACGAAGATTGGATTTTAAGGGCTGATCAAGATGAGTTCCATAAATATCCTGGGAATATGAAATTATTTTTAAGTGAATGTAATAAAAAAAAATATGAATATATTCAAGGAGGTGGTATTGACAGGATAAATAAAGATTTTCCTGCAATAACTCCAGAATGCGTGTTGAATGATCTTTTTCCTATAAAAGATCACGTAGTTGAAAGCTTGAATATTAAAAAAAAATTATATAAAATAATGGCAGCTAAAAAAAACGTAGAAGTAGATCATTCTGCTTTCCATATTGTCAATAATGAATATAAGTATAAAAAATTACCTGAAGATTTAACATATGATCATTTCAAATGGGACAAAAGCGTGTTTGATAGGCTTGAGGAAAGATTACGATTAAATATAACATTTAATGCAGATATTATTATAAAATATTTGAAAAGATTAAGCAATAATCATGAATTCAAAAAATTACAATAAAGCTAAAAAAAACAATAGTTTATTATCTTGATTATATTCATAAATTAATTAAGGAGTAAAACTATGACTGAAGAAAACACGCGCGAAGAGTCTCGTGGAGAGATTGATATTCGCGTTAATATTCTCGATACATTGTTGACTTGTCCTCACAGGAAAGTTAATGACATTATTGAAGTCCATAAAACAATGGACGAGCAAGATCCTATTTTTTATGCTCATTTAGGTGCATGGGCACAAAAGAATACAGCTGTTCGTGATCATAAAGAAGTATTTATTGCGAAGATGTTTTTATCAGAATTTGCAGCTAATAGAGAAGCTGCATATGTTATTTTACAAAGTATTCCTCCATATCAAGTTAATAACGTTATCGATCATATTAAAGGTAGATCTGTAACAAGTCGAAACGGAAAGATTTATGAAGAAAGATTTGGTAAAAACTTACCGCGTACTTTTAAGAGCGCTGTAAAGCAATATCTTAGAACAAGAGAGGCGGACCGTGATTGGTTTGATTCTGCTGCATTAAGAGATAGAAGTGCTTTGAAATCTATTTATTGTCGATGCAGAGTATCTCCAGGAAATACTCATATTAGAGCCGTTGTCTTTGGAGATGGTGAGCCAGATAAAGGCTCTAAGTTTGCTAAATTTAAAGCTATCGGTAAAGAAATAGATTCTGTTAAACAAGCTGGAATGATTGTAGAGGCTGGAATTCCATATACTACTGCTGTTGGCATGGTTAAAGAAGTCACTCCGGCTGTTTTAATTGCTCTTATCAATAATATGACTTCTCAGGAGCTTTTAGTTAACCTAAATAATATAAAGGAGCGCGGAGCATTAAACGATCCTGATGTTAAAAATTTGGTTAAGCAGAAGATTCAAGCGGCAAAGCAAGATAAGAAAGTTGACGTTTTGAAAGCAAGTCAAGTAGTTAAGAACGTTAAAGGTTTAGATGACGATATCAAACTTTCTTTCCAGGAAATCACAGATAAGCTTTTGCAGAAAACTAAGATTACCAGGAAAACGGCTCTATTAATCGACAAGTCTGCTTCAATGTCTCAAGCAATTGAAGCGTCTAAATATATTGGAACTTTGATCTCAGCCTGTTGTGAAAGTGACTTTTATTGCTATGCGTTTGATAGAGCTGCAATTAGAGTTAACTGTAATTCTCCAAATTTTAGTGATTGGGAAAAAGCAACTGAAGGAATTAGAGCTAATGGTGGAACTGCTATTGGAGCTCCATTGAGAAATATGATTCGAAGAAATGAATTGGTTGAACAATTTGTTATTGTTTCAGATTTCTCAGAAATGAATGATCCATTTTTTGCCCAAGCATATCAAGAATATGTTGATCATTTTGGTGTAAAGCCAAGTATTACTATGGTTAAGGTTCCAGGTAGATGGGGATCAAGACACGAGCAGTTTATGAGAACTATCGCTCTTTTCAGAGTTGAAAGCGATACTTATACGATTATAGATGGCAAGGTTGATTATTACTCTATTCCATCATTATTGAACTTTTTGACTCGCAAGAGCAAGTTCGATTTGATTCAAGAGATTCTTGAATATAAATTTGGTAATTCTTGAAAATACGATAAAAATTTTTATCGTATTTTCTGTTTTATTTCTATTATATGAATAGAGGTTTTATTCTTAATTTTAATATTTTGAAGTTTTTCCTTGAGGGTAAAAGTCGAGACACCAAGTCATCATCAGATGGATTTGTAAAACTGACTTCCAAAGAAAAAATTAAATTTTATTATAAGAGGTAAAAATGCCAGATAAAATAGCTTATTTAGTTATGGTTTCAGATAAAGATATTAGAATTCTTAATGAAATAGCGGAGTTTGAAGATTTAGAATTTAATAGCGTAGAAGAAGCTGAAAATGTTAAAATATTTGAAATAGAATTTAAAAAGAAAATTAAATTCAACACAAAAATTTCATTAGATATAAGCGAATAAAAAAAAACAAGGTTATATTTATTTATATCATGCAAGAGAAAAAATTAGGGAGAAACATTATGCTACCACTAGAAGTTGATGAAAGAATACATGTAAGATATAGTGGAAATACTTATAATTATTTAACTGAAGATTTAGATCTTCCTGATAATCCAACAGATAAGCAAATTATTGATATGGCTCAGGCAGCACTTGCAGATGAAATTCAAGATGAAAATGTTACATTGCAGGGATTTGTTGTAGAAAGATATGAAGAAAATTATTTATTTGATGTTCATCCTCAGGCAAAATTTGGTTAATTTTCAAATATGGGGGAAATGGTGAAATAACGAAAATACAGTTCTTATAACACGAACAGGAATTTGTTTTAACCGTTAGAACTTATATTCATTGGTAAACACACTTGTTTTTATACAAGATATTTCAGGTTCAATTCCTGATTTCCTCCACCATGCTCAGTTATTGTCGATCTACCTTCACGTGGTACTGAGTGTTTAAACAAAAAGATCGATGTGTATTATTAGATGTTGTTAAAAATGAATTTGTACTTACATTAAAAGCTTACATTCTATTTGAAAGAAATTAACAGCTTTCTCAAAACGTATAAATAACCTTTTTTAATATATTATCTGTATAAGGAGTTTTTTAATAAGGTTTTCGTAAAAACAATATATATTTATTGGAAATTATGAATATTAGACAACAAACACTTTTAAAAACTAAAAAACGACGTAAAAGTCAATGTTGCAAAGTGTTTGAATTAAAATTACAATATAATAAATTAAACAAAATACAAAAGCAATTTTTAAACAGAATATTTTTAGAAGCAAAATGGATGTATAACGAAATATTAAATTTAAACGATTTTGCTAATTATGACACGAAAAAGAAAGTAGTTCAAATATTAAATAAAAATAAAGAACCAGAAGATAGAGAAATATTGTTTCTGGGTAGTCAAATAAAACAGGAATTGTTAAAGAAAACATGGAATAGTATAAAATCGTTATCAAGTTTAAAAAGAAAAGGCAAAAATGTTGGAAAACTAAAGTTTAAAAGTCAATTAAATTGTATATGTTTAAAACAATATGGATTTACTTATAATATAATTAATAATAAATTAAAAATACAAAAATGCAAGAAATTATTTCCAATTAAAGGAATAGAGCAAATATTAAGTAATTATGAAATAGCCAGTGCAAATTTAATTAAAAAACCTTCTGGTTATTATTTAAAAGTTACTTGTTTCATGAAAAAAGAAGAACTAATAAATTCTAAAGAAATTATTGGAATAGATTTTGGAATAAAAGATGACATTGTTTTATCAAATGGAATAAAACTAAGAACAAAATTTCCAATAACTAAAAGAATTAAAAAAGAACATCGAAAACTATCAAAAAAAGCCAAAAATAGTAATAACCATTTTAAACAAAAAAATAAATTAAAATTAGCATATGAAAAATTAACTAATAAAAAGAAAGATGCTAAAAACAAAATAGTTAGCTATTTAAAAAATAACTACAGTTTAATAGCTATACAGAACGAAAATATTAAAGGTTGGCAATCAGGTATATTTGGTAAACAAATACAATGTTCAATAATTGGTGGAATAATTTCGGAACTAAAAAAGTTTCCGCAGACATTAATTATTGACATATTTTTTCCTAGTACTAAATTGTGTGGTCAGATTGGCTGTGGAATATTAAACAAAATATCACTTTCTACTAGAATATATCATTGTAAATGTGGTTATTCTAATGATCGTGATATTCATGCAGCTAATAATATATTAAGAGAATCAATACCTATGGAACATAGGAATTTTAAGCCTGTGGAGTTTAATATCTCTGCTTTTGAAAAATTCAAGAATTTTTCAAATGTAAATATAAACTACGAAACAG
>SDBS01002769.1_pt1 | contig 17375 bp, 18 predicted proteins | sample 2277091 | NCBI WGS metagenome assembly SDBS01 (sample SAMN10404972, study PRJNA504765) | marine sediment metagenome | isolation source: marine sediment core GS10_PC15, 163 cmbsf | place: Arctic Ocean: Southern Knipovich Ridge | collected 2010 | reverse complement strand
GTTTTAACGATCTTGAACCGGGAATAAGTGGACCAAAACGGATTTCGCGTATGGATATTTATAATTTATTTAAGGAAGGGTGGGAAATAAAATCGATCAATGAAACCAGCTTTGAGAATAAAATGGGAAATGCTAAAGCTTGGTTGGTAACTATACTTCGGATCGACTAATTATTAATCTCAGGAATTGAAATAATAAAATTACTTCCTTTAGTATAATCTCCTTTGACTTTATCTTCAACCCAGATTTTACCACCATATGTTTCTATTATCTTTTTGACAAGTGTTAAACCAAAACCTAAACCTTTTACACTTATATCTTCTTTGTATTTTTTTTGAAAAATAATTTTTTTACGCTTATCTATTATACCTATTCCATTATCGATGAATTCTAATTTAAGAAAATTTTTTGTTTGTTCTTGAACCCTAGAAATTTTTATTGAAATTTCCACATTTTGATTGAGATTATGATTTACAGAATTTATTAGTAGATTTTCAAAGACATCTAATAATAGTTCATTAGCTTGAATTAAGAGTTCCTTCGCTACCGAATCAACTTGAATGTCTATTTTTCTTGTATAGAAACTAGTATATATAAATTTTTTAGCTTCATTTAAAATTTGAATTACTTCTGTTTTTTCTAGGGAAATTTTATGTTCTTCAAGTTGAGAGAGTTTATGAATATTAGAAACTAATTTTGTACCTCTTATAACTTGTAATTTAACTATATCTAATAAATTGCCTATTTTTTCTGGATCATTTATGTTGAGCAAACAAAGTTGTTGAGACGCGCTTATATTATTGAGGACGTTATTAATGTCGTGCGTAAATAAATCCTTATAAAAATTTGCTTGTTTAAACGCTTTTCGATACCCATTTTCAGATATTTTTAACTTTTGTTCCGCTATCTTGCGCTCAGTAATGTCTGTATGAACAGAAACTAACACTTCACCATACATAGGATGATTAAAAACTGAAACGTTGGCATAGCACCAAAACGGTGTACCATCCTTCTTGATATTATTAACTTCGCCATGCCATTCTCCTGTTCTTTCTAAAAAATCAAAGATTTCATCTGCTGTTTCTTCAGCAGTTTTATCAGTTGGAGCATTTACTATTACAACTTTTTTACCTATCATTTCACCAGGATTATAGCCAAACATCTCTTCAAATCTAGTATTTGCCCATAAAATTTCTAAGTCGCTGGACCGGATAAGATAGATTCCTTCAGCCAAATTTGTCATAATTTCACTGTTTAAATTCCTCTCTTCCTCTGCTTTTTTGCGCTCTGTAATATCTTCGACCGAGCTAAGCGTCCCTGCGATATTACCACTTTCATCATAAAGAACGATATTATGCCATGCAACTAACCTTTCTTTACCATTCTTAGTCAATATTATATTTTCAACATCTTCAGTAGTTTCAAGGTCCCCTCGCATCAGTTTTTTAAAAATTTCAAAAATTTCCTTCTTTCTATGCTGGGGAATGCAGGTCTCAAACCAATTGCTCCCGAGTAATTCTCCTTCATCATATTGCATTATTTCATATCCCTTTTTATTCAACAAGGTGATATTTCCCTCAGTATCAAGGGTAAGGATAGCTACACCAGCCAAATTTAAATATGACTCTGCCCTTTCCCTTTCTAAATTTATCTCTTTAGTCCTCTTTTCCACTTTATCTTCTAACTCTCTATTCAATCTTAATAATTGTTCTTTTACTAATTTTTGTTCTAAAATCGTTTTCAAACGATATGCAATATCATTTAATAGATTTGCTTCTTCAGAAAGGAATTGCTTTTCCTCAAGATAGTATATATCAATTTCTAAGGTTTTTTCATCTACACTAATTCCAGTAGACAATTTCCAAGAGCTTTGTCTAAAGTTACTAGTTTTATATATGTTATCATTATATTTTATTTCCGCACATATTACATCAGGAAACCGCCAAGCTGAGGGAATTAATTCAAGGGTACCTTCGAATATTTGATCAATCGTCATTTTTGGGTCTGCAGCAAGTTTAGATATCCCATACAAGCATGTTAATTCCTTTACTCGTTCTTCAAGTCGGCTTTCGGATTGTTCTAAATCCATTTCCATTTTTTTATGCTTAGTAATGTCCGTTACCTGGTTTAAATAGTATTGTAAAGACCCATCAGGTTTAAAAATGGGAGATATTATTGCGTCAAAATAGAGGACTCCTAAAATTGACACTTTTAGGGACTTCTCCACTTTACTAAAATCATACGCAATTTCAAAACTTACAGTCTCACCAGCCAGTAATCTCTCCTTCGCATTCTTCGGTAAATTTGGATCATTGAAGATGTCAAATCCTTTTATATCTTTAACATCTGACGTATTTAGCAAGTCCAAGCATGCTTTATTAGCATCAATAAGCTTACCTTTAGAATTATATATCGTAATTGAAATAGGAGATTCTTGGAAGACTACTTTAAATATAAGGTCGTCACTCACTTTTATCCCTCTATCATTAAATAATTAGTTTTTTTAAAAATAATAATCCTTATAACTTACTTAGAATTATATCCAAAACCATGTTGCTGAGTATTAAGTTCTGATAATTTCTATTATTTCAATGAATTAATTTATTTCGATGAATTAGGAATATTAATTATATACAATATTGTAATATATTACAAGATTATAAATTTAAGCTGAAATTTTTAATAAAAGCTGAAATTGGTTCAATTTATTGCTAAAAACATAGCAAACTTAACATAAAACCAAATCATGGAGCCCTTTTTAAAACCCGCTTTATGTAAACTATTTAAAATATATGTGATTTTAGCCGGCATGTCTTCTTGCTTTTTGGATTCAGTTATTATCCAACCTTTCTCTTCTTCAAAAGATTTAGGTTCAATTCCGTAGGAAATTTTATTTTGAATGATTTCTTTAACCCAGAGGTCAATACTCATCATGTCCTCCTCTTCAGTTTCCATTTTAACGACGTCTGCATAGATGAATTTTCCAGCGGGAGTCAGAAGGCTACAGATATCAGTGAAAAATCTTAATTTTTCGACATCAGTTAAATGGTGAATCATTATGCTTGAGATAATTAATGGGTATTTCTGGTTAAGTTTGCATTTAGATATCCAATTTGAGTCAGATAAATCCTGGTATATTGTTTCAATATTATAGCCCTCTTTATCTGCTTTTTGTTGGGCTTTTTTAAGCATCGGTATAGAGCCATCGATTAAGATTGCGGTCGCATCCTTATATTTTTGAAGAATCGAAAATGCGGCAGCTCCAGTTCCAGCACCCAAATCTAAAAATGTTTTATTATTATTTTTAAAATCAGCATTCTTTTGAAATAGCTCTAAAATTTCAGTTCTTCTAAGTATTGTATAATTATGAATAAGATCGTAATTGACTACTAGATCTGATTCAGAATTATCCCATATGTTTTTCCAATTAGGATTATCTTTTTGGTTCATTTTTTATGTCAAAATAGATATAAAATATAAGCAAGATAATGTGCCAAAATCAAAACTCTATTAAGTTGAACGAATAACATTCGTCCTTTTAATTAAATGGTTCTTCCATTTTTTTAGCCTTTTAACTCCTACTCCCGGAATATCTTTTGCGATTATCTCAACTTTGCTATTTATTAAATCATTAATTGTTTTAATCCCACCATTATTTAGAATTCCCGCGATTTTTTTACCGATACCTGGTATATCTGTCAAAACGAATTGTGATTCTCTACTACTTATAACATCTTCTAGTTCCCCTGTAAATTTATCAATTAATAATTTTAAAGTTTCATTCTCGCTATCCATTTGTGTTATCTCTCGTCTTTGAGAAATAATTATCTCTTTTAAAATATTAATATTTTCAGGAAGCTCTTTATCCTGATGTTCCATTCTTTTTTCTTGACTTTGGATTAATACGTTCTGCTCTTTTATTATCTGGTGTAATGTACTGATTTCACCCCGCAAGTTATTTACTGTTTGTTCTAGTTTTAAACGAGTATCGTGTTCTTCTTCGATTGAATCTAACATGCTTATAAAATCCTTGTTCATACTATCCCTGCCAAGATTAAATTTTTAAAATTTTTTCTCAATCTAAAACAAAAAAATTATTATCTAAAAAATTATCGTAATAGTTAAAAAAGATTTTTTTAATCTAAATTAAAAAAAACTAAGGTGAGAAGGTTATCATGAATGTTATCAAAGGTTTTCCAGCTACAACAAATGATAATTATCAACTAAATATGACCAATATTATTAAATATGCGGTAAGAAACTATGGCAGGCAGGAAATTGTAAGCAGAAAAAATGATGGTAAATTATTCCGTTATACATATAGGGATGCATATGTACGAATGCAGCGCCTTGCTAATTCTCTAAAAAAGCTCGAAATAAAGGCAGGAGATATCGTTGGAATTTTAGCTTGGAATACCCATGAGCATTATGAAATCTATTTTGGTGTCCCAGGTACAGGAGCAGTTCTACTTCTTTTGAATTTACGCCTCGCCTCTAAGGATCTGAGTTACGTGGTGAATCATTCTAAAGCAAAACTCATTTTTGTAGATGAGTCACTAATACCGATCGCCGAAGCAATTGCTCCTCAATGTAAGGACGTGAAAGGTTATGTAATAATCACGGATAAAAATCTAAGTGATATAAAAACAGAACTCACGCCAATTTACAGTTATGAAGTATTACTAAAAGATTCCGCTCCTGAATTCGATTGGCCAATACTAGAGGAGAGCTCTGCTTATGGGGCTTGTTACACAACCGGTACAACTGGAAGACCTAAAGGAGTCTTTTATTCTCATCGGGGTATGTATCTTCAAGCCTTAGAATACGCTTTAATTGCTTCTATGTCATCAAAGGACTGCATTTTTCAGATCGTACCTATGTTTCATGTTTTTGGATGGAATACTCCTCAGGCTGCCACTGTTGTAGGTGCTAAATTAGTATTTTCAGGTAAATATAGCTTGAACGAAATAGATAAACTTGCTGAAATTCTCGTCCAAGAGAAAGTGACTGTGGCCAATGGCGCACCTGCAATTTTAATGCCGATGCTTGAATATATTCGTAAACTGGATAAGAAACCTAAGATGTCAGGAGCGCGTATTATCAGTGGGGCTTCTGAACCGCCAATATCCATGATGAAAAGTTATTGGGATTTGACTGGAGCTCAGATTATTCACTCCTATGGCTCAACTGAAGCAATGGCTATTACGACCTTAAACGTACCCAAACCGTGGTTAGAAAAGGAATTATCTGAAGAGGAGCAATGGAATCTCAAAAAAAAACAGGGTTGTATCGTATCTGGAATTGATGTTAAAGTAGTAGATCAAAATGGTAAGGAACTTCCTCATGATGGAGAGTCTGCTGGTGAAATTCTCTTCCGAGGACCGTGGATTACTAAAAGTTATCATAATTCTCCCGGTTCTGAGAGTCAGTTCACCAAAGATGGATACTTTAAATCAGGCGATGCGGGCACTATTGATCAAGAAGGATATCTTAAAATTACTGATAGAATCAAGGATGTAATTAAAAGTGGAGGAGAATGGATTTCATCAATAGATATGGAAAACGAAATTGTTTCATATCCAGGTGTTCTCGAAGCTGCAGTTGTAGGAATTACTCACCCAAAATGGGAAGAGAGACCTTTAGCTTTAGTCATTTTGAGGGAAGAGTTCAAAGCAGTAAAAAAAGAGGAAATTCTTATACATCTCTCAAAAAGATTTGCTAAATGGCAGTTACCTGACGAGATTTTATTTGTAAACTCAATTCCTAAGACCAGTGTAGGAAAAATAAACAAAAAAGTTATAAGAATGGAATATAAAGATATTTATACTAAAAGTATTTGATAATTTTTTAAAAAAAAAAATTAGTAATTAAATTTACAATTAAAAATCTATATCTTTCCCTTCGAGAGAATATCTAAAGAGATTTTCCCATTCTTCGGTACTAGGTGATCTAGGTCCTGCCGTACATATAGGACTTTGAAAACATAAACTAACTAGAGTATCTAAATTATTCTCAAGGTCCGCTCTTGTAATGCCTACATCATGGAGTTTACTGGGGAATCCAACCTCTTTCTGTAGTTGTTTTACTTTATTAATCATTATATTAGCAGCCCTTTTGTCATCTTCGTTCCAATTGGCCATTCCCAATTGCTTTGCCATTTTCCCCAGAATTTTAGGTGTGATATTTTCCTCATCGGGATTATTCATGCAATACTGCAAAACATAGGGGAGGAAAATGCCTACACATTTACCATGAGGTGTATGAAAAATCGCACCCCAACTATGACCTAAAGTATGCCCAATATGAGCCATTGAATTACTAAAACCTAATCCAGCAAGAGTTGCTGCTAAATGCATTTTATCCCTACTTTCCATATTATTGCCGTCTTTGTAGGCAATCGGGAGATATTTAAATATAAGTTCTACTGCTTTTAGGGTAACAGCATCACTAACGTCATTTCTCCAAGCCGACACTATGTTTTCAAGTGAATGTGCTAATGCGTCAAATCCAGTATTTGCTGTTAATTCTGGAGGCATTTTTGCCGGAAAGACGGGATCGACGATTGTAAACGTAGGTATAAGTCCTATATGTGGGATTTCCATCTTTCTCCAGAGATTTCCAGATTCCTCATATTTTGATATCACGATCCCTAAAGATACGTCAGCACCAGTTCCAGAAGTTGTTGGAATTACCACCATTTTAGCTTTTTTTCCCGTATTGATATTATATAGGTCCCTATTAAGTGTTAATTCTTCAAGTGTATATTGAGGTAATTCGTATAAAGCCCAGGTTGCCTTTGCAGTATCTATAACTGACCCTCCTCCTAAAGCTATGATTATATCAGGATTATAAGAATTACATTTCTCTTTTGATTTATATACACCATCTTCGTGAGGATCTGGAATTACTTCATCAAAAACTTCATAACTCTTACCAATACTCTCAAGTTTTTCCGTTAAGATTTTTAAAAGTCCCAATTCTTCAATAACTCTATCAGTTACAATATAACACTTTTCTCCCGAGATGTTATTTAAGAAATCCAATGCATCCTCACCGTAAATTATACTAGGACTATAAAAGTACCACATTTTATCTCACATCTTTTTTTTTTTTTTTAAAATTAGTTTTATTTGTATTTCTTCTCATAAATATATATTAAAACTTTTATCTATATATAAATCTTGGAAGATAATTAATTTCGAAAAAATCATTAAAAAAAAAAAGGGTATTTAAAAGTAAATATCCAAAGTAGATGTGTGGATGGATGGATTATAGATTTTCAATTGATTTTATTTTAAACATCTTTATATCTTTTGTTTTATTGGGAATCTTGATCATTTACCAATCTCGTAGATTAAAAAAAAAGCAAGTTTCTTTTTATTTAATGGTTGCTTTGGCTTTTGCGCTTGTGAGTCAACTTTTTTATTTTGGATACTTAATAATCATTCAGTCAAATCTTGATTCTTCAAGGTATTTCGAAATTTCATCCTATCTTTTCTTATTAGTCGTGTTTTTTTTTGTTTATTTGCATTTTGAGGCAATTTCAAATATAAAGCCTTCTTTCTGGCGTTATACTATTACATTAACTTATACAACCATCTGTATATCTTTCGGTTCTTTAATATTTTTCAATATTATTTCAGATTATAATTTATACTACTTGATTCTTTATTGGATTTATTCCGGTTATGGTGTATTTATATTACTCTATCCCTTAAAAGTTAGTATAAATTCCTATTTGTTAACGAAAGAAAAAGCTACTGTATTGGAAATGCTATCTATTTGTTTAATTCTATTATCTAATATTGTTTATATTTTTGAATACCCGTTAAATTTATACAAAATAAATCCCTTTACAAATTTTTTTCTAACTATATCAGATTTATCAATCGTACTTTTTCTAATCGGTTTAATTATCTTGATGAGCAACTACTTGATTAATCCCGATTATCTTTATCGGCTTCCTTTTCCTGTCTATGAAATCGTAATTATAAATAAAGCAGGTAATATAGCTTATGATCAACGCCTTTCTTCTGTTAAAGCTCTAGAACTTTATTCTGAAAGAGGATTTCGGATGATCGGAGTGTTAAGTGTAATTTCAAAAATAATCAAAGAAACACTTGGGACTGAGAATCAGTTAAAATCTATTGACTCTGGTAATTATAAGATATTTTTCTCTCAGATTCCTAATGAAAGTGGATTAGTTGCTATTCTTAGCTCTGGCTTAAATTACTTCCTTCAAAAATCTCTAGATAATTTTGCTCAATTTATTCCAATGGATCTCATCGAAAATATTAATAGCGCAAAAGCATTGGATGAGGATGCGATTAATAAATTAGATACTCTTTTTCTCAAACATTTTCCTTATTTAATAATAAGAAAAGATAAAATGGACATGAGTTAAAAAATCTTTAGGTATCATTACGTTTTATCATTTCTTTAACTAAGGTATCAAAAATTTGTTCTATATTTTCCCCCGTTTTCGAAGAACATTCCAAATTGTCTAACATATCAGTTGATTTTGCTATATTAACAGCATCTTCTTTTGATATATCTCGATTTTCTTCGAGGTCTGATTTTCCGCCGACCATTAAAATAGGTATATTATTATGTTCGTCTATTCCTTCTCTAAATACAGATAACCAATCGTCAATATTGTCTAAACTAGTCTTTCTTGTAATATCATACATGAAAATAGCGCCTAAAGAACCACTCGCATATATCGGCAAAAGAAATTTGAAACGATCTTCACCGGCAAAATCCAGAATCTGTAATGATACTCGCTTATTCTCGATATCTAAAAATTTTACATTGATTACTGCTCCCAGGGTTGCCTTTAAATATTCATCGAATTGATCTGTAGTAAACCGTTTAGTCAAACTAGTCTTACCGACGCTAGGATCCCCGAAGATACAAATTTTAAATGATAATTCTAAGTTTTTCATTTTTACATAATATAATATTTTTAATTTTTCCCTTAAATGAAAATTGGTTTTCTCCAAATTAAAATTTTTTCAGTAAAGTTATATATGAACTGGTTTTTAAGTGAAAGAATATTTTCAATGCTGTGATAGAACCTTGGATTGCTTTTTTGATTGTACTTGGTATCATTATGATTTTCTCCAAGAAAGAATTGGGTATAGTTTTGAGTATTGGAGCACTTTTATTTGCTTTATTAACACAAGTAGATATTATTAGCACATTAATTACTGTTTTAACTAGTCCATCAATTATTCTTTTAGCAATAGTAGTTATGCTCATCCCTATTCTTGGTGGGATAATGGACGAATCGGGATTAATGCTTGAACTAATCCAAAAAATGAACGCATCAAAAAAAACATCTTTAATGATGAGTCCTGCCTTTTTTGGAATGTTACCGGTTCCTGGTGGTGCTTTAATGTCTGCCCCAATAGTAGATCAAATTGATTCAACTCTTTTACCAAATCGAAAAAATGCTATTAATGTTTGGTACCGTCATGCTTTTATATTAATTTATCCTCTATCACCCGCACTGATTGTAGGCAGTATTTTGGCAGGAATCTCACTATATATCATCATAGTTGCTATGATTATTCCTTTTTTTGTAATGATTATAATGGGATACTTAACATTACTTCGGTCTGTCGATATGGAGGTGGAAGATTTTGAACGTGACCTTAAGAGAGTATTTCATAATCTTATACCAATCATTATAGCACCAATTATTGATTTTGTGGGTAGGACATTTTTCAATCTCTCTTATCCAGAAATATATTTAGTCATAGGATTGTTTCTGAGTATTTGGATTGCTTTAATATTCGCTAAAATGAACTTCTCACACGTGAAAGAAATATCTAAAAAAATGAAGATTTGGAGGTTTCCGCTTTTAATATTAGCAATATTTTGGTTTTTAGAGGTTTTTATACAATCTGGATTACCAGATGATATTGCCGGATTAATGCTCCCGTTTTTATTGTTTATTTTCTTAGGATTTTTCCTTGGATTTGCTACGGGACGAATCCAACTACCTCTATCAATTTTAATTCCTGTTTATTTAATTCAAAATGGTGTTTCCATCATGATTCTAATTGACTTTGTATTCTTATATAGCGCAATTTTTCTGGGATATCTTACTACACCACTTCACCCCTGTGTAGCATATAGCATAAATTATTTTAAAATAGACTATAAAGGGGCTTTTAAATACTTGGCAATACCCACATTTATCTGCTTCGGAATTTTAATTAGCTTGTATGTTCTTTTTAGTTTTTTTTAATCTTGACCATACTAAATCTTTCCCAAATTTAATAAATTCTATTAGGAAGATTTAATCCGCTAATTTTATATACATAACTTTGATTTATATTTAATTAATAAACAAAATTATAGAAGAGTGTTTCTCTTGAATGTTTTAATAATATATTTCTCTCAAACTGGCGGTACTGAAAAAATTGCCAAAATGATTCAGAAAGGCATAATAAATAGTGGTAATACCTGTGAATTTGTAAAAATTAAGAATGTTAATATTAATAACTTAAAAAATTTTGATTTAATTGGTTTAGGGACTCCAACATTTTATTTTAGAGAACCAGTTAATGTTCATAATTTCATTCAAAACATTGAGAAGGTTGACGGAAAACATTGCTTTATATTCTGTACTCATGGTAGTATAATTGGTAATACATTTTATTACATGAACGAAAGTTTGGCTGAGAAGGGTTATTTGGTAATGAGCTCTTTCGATTCATATTCAGAATCTTCAATTCAATTCTATCCAAAGACCATGCACACTCTTAGACATCCTGATGACATTGAAGTTCGAGAAGCAGAAAATTTTGGAGAAAATATATGCGACGTTAGTTTAAAAATCAAGAATGGAGATTCGAGCTTAATTCCCAAGTTCGAATTAGTTGAAAAAACTTGGTGGGCAAAACAATCAAAAATCTTAACCTTAGACATGTTGAGAAAGTTTTATCCTAAATTTGAGATTAATATAGATAAATGCTCAAAATGCTTAACATGTCAGAATGAATGCCCAGTAGACGCAATTGATATAGAAAGAGATCCTCCAGAGATTCAAAAGGATGGTTGTATATTTTGCTTATACTGTGAAAAATTATGCCCCGAAGGAGCAATTGAAGCTGATTGGACTATGAACAGTAAAGGTGCTAGAAGCAACTTAAAAGGTTACGTAAAAGCTTTGAAAGAAGCAGAATTACAGGGGAAATTTCGACCTTATGTTGATTATGAGAAAATTATATAACTTATTAGCAATTTTTTGATTTTTTGAAATGGGTTAATATCTTATTTTAAAATTTTTAATATTATAATAATAAAAGATAGATGTGAGAATTGCCAGTAATAGGAATTGATTATGATAAATGTGCAAATTGTGGCACATGTGTATTAGCATGTCCCGACCCTGAGGCTTTTTTTAGGAGGGATGAAGAGCAAGATAAAGTTATATTCGAAGATCTTGAGAAGGGTTGCATAGAGTGTGGTCAATGTGTCTCACAATGTCCCGAAGATGCGATTCTTTTCGAAGACATGGGAAATTCATATACATTTGATAATATAGAAAATCCTGAAAATCTTATCTCTTACGATAGTATCTTAAATTTTCTTTCAGCTAATCGCTCTATTCGACGTTATAAGAAAGAAAAAGTTCCAATTGATGTATTAAAAAAAGTTTTTAGAGCTATGCAGCGAGCTCCTACAGCGGGTAACATGCGAACGGAAAATTTTACAATTATTTCAGATCCAGAAAAAATAAAAGAGATGTCTGATGCGGTTGCAGAAGTAATTAACACTGATCCATCATTAAAGAAACAATTTGGCAGACAACTTGGGATATATGGAAAAAAATTCCGCAGTCCGCTCTATTATGATGCTCCTCACTTGGTTTTTGTGACTTCGCAGTTTAATATGGTGATGGAAGGTTTCAATATTGGAAATATTGTGACTTACGGGAGGTTGGCTGCTCAAGCGTTAGGATTGGGTACGTGTTGGAACGGATGGACCTTAATAACAACTCAGATTAACCCAAAAATAAAACGGATTGTTAAAGTTAGAGGTAATATAGTTGGAGTTTTTACAATTGGCTATCCGGATTTAAAATATTATCGCACTCCCCCTCGGGCTATTAAGAAAGTTAAGGGTTTGGAATCTTAAATCAGATTTCTGATTTTATCTAAATAAAAAAAAATCTAAATAACTTTTATCCTAAATTTTTTTATATGTGAAAATTTTTATTAAAATTCTTATTTAATTTTTTCTTATTCTCTAAACTTATCTATACTTCTTTTATATTTATCCTCTATAAAAATAAAAAGGAATAATTTTATAATGTAATCCATATATCAAGCGGATTTTCAACTTTTGGTCCTAAAGACTGAAATGATTCATGCTTGAAGTGTTCATCACAAGAATACAATATTTCAACATCATTACATATAATTACATATAGGCAAGACACATATATAATCCCAAATGTGAACCCCACTTTTTATACTAAATTCTATTGCTGCTTTTACATGCTTATCCAAAACTTGATACCAATGCATAAATTTAGAAGATAAAAGTATAAAAATAAATTCTTTAGGAATGAAATAACGAATACTCTAATTAGCTATATTTATGAGAAAGATTTACCAATTACTTCAAGATTTATTTTATAATGATAGGATACTATGATTGCCGTGGCATCTTTTATAGATACTATTGGTCGTGCATTAGGGGTAATATAATCTTTTTATTAATCCACATCTTATATTATTTCATGTCGAAGATTATTAAGCTACTATTCTAAATGAGAGTATATGAAGAAAAAAAAGAAGTTGGATTTACGCCCAATCGAAATCGATACTCCAAGAGCTAATAAATTGAGATATTTGATAAAATTGGCTAAATTACCAATAATCAAACAAATATATAAAAGAATCGCTTACCCCGATGGAATTAGTTTACCTAAAAGATTCTAATTATATACCAAAAATATTTTGTGAAAATAAATAAAAAGATATATGTGTAAACACATATTATATTTGAATATTTAAAAAAAAAAAAGAGAAAAAAATGACAAATATCACATTATCAATACCTCCAGAGCTAAAAAAAGAAATGGAAAAATTTTCGGAGATTAATTGGTCTGAGGTTGCAAGAAGGTCAATTAAACAAAAGATTATAGAATTAAGCTTCTTACAAGGGTTTACAATGGACAGTGAATTAACACCCGAAGATGCTTTAAAGATGGGTAAAGAAGTAAACTTACTATTGGCTAAACGATATAAGGTTGAGAAGTAATGCGATTAGTTATTGATGCAAATATATTATTTGCAGCATTGATTAAAGAAAGTACAACTGCTGAAATATTACTTCATGAAAATATCAAATTTTTCGCTCCAGAGTTCCTATTTAAAGAATTTGCTAAATATGAAGATTATATTTTGGAAAAGACTCATCGATCTAAAGAGAATTTTAAAGATTTTTATGAATTATTACAGAAAAAAATAATTATTGTACCTATAGATGATATTAATCCAAAGCTGGTAAAAGCCAAAGAGATCTCTCCTGACCCGAAAGACACAGTATATTTAGCTTTATGCTTAGCAATTAGTTCAATACTCTGGTCTAATGATAAAGATCTAAAAGAACAACAAGATCTAGTAAGAATAATGACAACTAAAGAGATTATCGATGAAGTAAATGCTTTGAAGAACGAAAAAGAAATGAAATAATGATTTTTTTTAGGATTTATAGAAAATCGGCACAAAAACAATCGGCAGTATTTTTACTCATATGGTATATAAAGTATACCTCATTTTTTATAACTCTAAATTTTCAGATTAACGATGCTTTTCTATGGCTTCTCGGAAAGCTAAGATATTTTTCCAAGGGGCATTCAAAATAGTATGACTAGGTCCAGCAAAATACCCACCACCTTGACCCGCCGCATTAATGCATCTTTTCACTTCTTGTTCAATATCCTTAGGTGTTCCAAAAGCTAGAATAGTGTGATCCATGCCGCCCATGAAATTTAATCGATCTCCATAATTTTCCTTTAATTTTTTTAAATCTACTCCAGCTGGGGCTTCCAAGCTTTGAATACAGTTTAATCCGGCATTAATCATATCAGGGACGAGATTATCAATATATCCACATGAATGTTGAACAATAAACATTCACTTTTTCTTACATGCTTGATATATCTGTTTATGATATGGTAGTATAAATTTACGGTAATTTTCTAAAGATAGAAAAGATTTTCCTTTATACCCTAAATCGTCACCATAAAAAATTATATCTACCCCTGCCTCAGCTAATCGCTTAATGATTTCTAAATTTGCTTTTGTATATTCACTCATAACTTCAAGAATAAACTCAGGTTTTTTACGCATGTAATAGGCTAACCTGCCAAAAGTTATACCACCAATTAATTCTTCAACCATGTTAAGTGATGTCATGACCATAGGATAAAAATAAGGTGATACAGCCTCTACAAAACCTTCCCAAATTTGAGGAGAATAATTAATTCTGTTGTTAATTCTTTCAGAAGGTTTCCCATATTTATCCCAATAAGAATACAAAATTTCAGGAGTCTTAAAATACCCATCAACGTACCAGGTATAATCTAGACCAGTATCAATTTGCTTTACATTCTTTGTTATTATTCCAGTTAAAGTATTAATGCGGCAATGTTTATATTCTGGGGGGGCTGGTTTAAGTCGTTGTTTCATTTTTGAGCCAAAAGGGTCCATTTCTATAATGTCTACATTCCAAAATCGCTGCTCGGTAATTAAATAACTAATCTTAGAGAATTTACTGTGAACTTTTTTGATAGATTTTTTCCTCTCATCAGATTCTAAAACCTCTTGAAAAACAAGAGAGGTTCGCTCAAAGCCCATGTTATGGATTGGGATCATGTCTGGTTCTTCTAGCTCAAGAGTTCTAATAACGCGTTCCCTTTTAGTTAATGTCATAATTTTAATAAAATTTTAATTATGGATATTTTTTATTTAAAAAGCTACTATGGTGAAAAATTGAAGATAACCTTAAAATTTTTTACCAAACTTCGATAAGAGATCTTTCACGTTTATACAATTATCGAACCTAACGCAACTAAAATAGGGGCCATCTGGACAAATATAGACTTTATATCTCGATACTTTGCCTTTACACACCAAGCATATTTTCTTTTCTTTTGATATTGATACTTCCTCTTCCGTGACTACTTCAGGTTTAGTAAAAATCCCCCTAACTCCAATGTCACCTTCGACACCAAGAGATTCTTCACGATTTATGAATCTTATAAAAATCACACACTCAAAGATGAAAAAAATGAGAAGCACAAGGCCTCCTATATAAGATCTAATTAAAAACGGATCAGCAGTAAAAACAATAAAAATCACAGTCGTACTTATTAAAATAATGCTGAATAAATACCAATACTTAACATTTCGAGAAAAAAATTCAGGTTTGAATACTGTCTCGGAGCCATGCACAAAAAAGTTCCAAAGATGAATAAAGAGGGGTAGATTAAAATTGGCGTATCTCCTAATTTATTTATTTTTTTAATTAAATCAAACTTCTCAGCTTATATTAAATAGGATTTTATTTAAATAGAAAAAAACCTAAATAACTTTTATTCTAAATTTTTTTATATGTGAATTACAAAATGGTTTTATTAAATGTTTCAGAAGATATAGCTTATATTGATGTAACCCTTCTAAAAAACTTCATTAAAGATGTTTTTATTGGTCTTGGAGTGCCTAAAAAAGATGCGAGAATCATTGCCGATGTATTGATTACTTCCGATTTAAGAGGTGTAGATTCACATGGTATCCAAAGATGTAAAATGTATTATGATCGTATTAAAGAAGGTATATATGAAATCAAAACAAAAATAAAAATAATTAAAGACGGTCCCACTACTGCCGTTATTGATGGTGGATGTGGGATGGGTCCTGTTATTGGCTACAAATCTATGAAATTAGCCATAGAGAAAGCTAGAAAATATGGACTGGGTGCTGTTGCCGTAAGAAATTCTACTCATTTTGGAATTGCGGGTTATTATTCTCTCATGGCAATAAAAGAAGGAATGATTGGGTTAACTACAACAAATGCTAGGCCAGCTGTACCTCCAACATTCGGCACAGAACCAATGTTAGGTACAAATCCCTTGACAGCTGGAGTTCCAACAGACGAAGAATTTCCTTTTATTATTGATTGCGCAACATCTATCATACAAAGGGGTAAAGTAGAAGTTTATAATAGGATGCAAAAATCACTTCCTGAAGATGTTATTATCACAAAAAATGGTTGGACCGAAATTGATCCAAGTAAAGTTTTAACTGATTTAGAAGAATGTAAGGCAGCATTACTACCCTTAGGAGGTAAGGGAGAAAATACATCAGGATACAAAGGATATGGCTATGCCACATTTGTTGAAGTTTTATCATCCGCATTACAGGACGGGGTATTTCTTAAAGACACAGCAGGTGTCATTGAGGGAAATCAGAAACGTTTAAAAGTTGGACATTTCTTTTTAGCAATTAATATAGAAAATTTCATTCCTTTGAAAAGATTTAAAAAAATTACTGGTACTATAATGAAAAAACTTAGAAGCTCTAAAAAAGAGCCTGGAAGAGATTATATATATACAGCTGGCGAGAAAGAGTATAGAGCAGAAAAAAAAAGAATTAAACATGGCATTCCTGTTAATAAAAGTGTACAGCAAGATATTAGAATTATGCAAGAAGAATTAGGACTATACGGATATGATTTTCCATTTTAAATTTTTTCAATATTTTTAAAATGTTTCATGTAGATGGCTAAATGTTTCAACTAATAAGATTTCAAATAAATTAATTATAAATTTTTAATAATTTCTCAAGAAATTCAAGAAAAATTTCCAATTTAAAGCTTTTCTTTAAAAAACTTTTAATGGAATTCTTTTTAAACCAGCTATGTTATCGTAAACCTCATCTTGGGAGATTATTTGTTTATCCAGATTAATTGCTATACCCACATGTAAAGAATCAAAAAATGAAAGATTATGTTTTTTTCTAAGATGAATAGCCGATAATGTACTCGCGACATCCAACGGAGCCCAAATAATATTATTTATTCGTTGGAGATCAATCAAATCCATTTCAAATTCATATTCGATTTCCTTAGATTTATAAATTAATTGTAATTCAATTAAGGATACGGAAGAAATTTTAACATCCAATTCTCCAGCATCTATCAATTTTATTATTCTATTAGCATTTTCGTGATAGATATCATTTTTATTAAGAAACGCATAGATTGTGTCAGTCTCAATTAACGGCAATCTATTACCTCTTTTTTACCTCATCTAAAGCTAATTTTTCAGCTAAATTTTTTACTTCTCGCGA
>SDBS01002768.1_pt1 | contig 17380 bp, 23 predicted proteins | sample 2277091 | NCBI WGS metagenome assembly SDBS01 (sample SAMN10404972, study PRJNA504765) | marine sediment metagenome | isolation source: marine sediment core GS10_PC15, 163 cmbsf | place: Arctic Ocean: Southern Knipovich Ridge | collected 2010 | reverse complement strand
GACAGAGAGCAAATTGAAAAGGATATGTGTGCAATAGGTCTCAAGCCCAAACGCACAGCCCAAGGCAATATCAGAGTGAGCAAGCCAGGCGATTCAGACTATGTAGGAGTAGCGATATGAGTCAAGCGTTGAAATTATGCCCGTTTTGTGGAGGGGAAGCTGAACTTACTGACCACGGAGATGGCAAAGGGGGCTGGATGATAAGTTGTTTAAGTAATTGTGGTGTTTTGATGGCCGCTCGACCAGGACGGAGTTACTCTAAAGATGTTGACATACACAAGATAGGGAAGGAAATGACTATTGCTACCTGGAATAATCGCACATCCATCCTAACCACAGACAAGTAAACATAACATGACTAAGCTCGACAAAAAGACCGTAAAAGCTAAATTTGAAATGTCCTTATGGTGGAGAATCAAAGCTGCTTGCGGTGTTTGGTGGGCTATTGTAGTAACTGGTGAAATAGATTGCGTTGATGATGAAGCCCCAGGAGATTAAATGACAGCGACTAAGGAGAAATAAGATGATGGGACTACATGAGACTATGTTTGGATTGCCAGAAGTAAAGGGTTATGACTTTCGAGGTATGGCTGCTCAGCGGTTAAGTCGTGGTTTGGAGCCGATAGACTGGAAGACAATCCTATTGAATCAGTTGAGAGCCGAGCAGCAAGGCCGGCAGTTGACTGAATACGAGCAATACCTTTTGGAGAGCTTGAGTAAAGCATGACAGCAACCAAGCCAAAACTAAACGCAAAGACCAAAGCCAGGCTAAAGAAGCTCGGCAATAGGTTCTGGCGTCTGAATCATCTGTATTACATCTTAGACCAGGACGGCAACCGTGTCCTGTTCAAAATGAATGTAGTCCAGAAGATACTCTATTTTGCCTTATGGTTGTTGAACATCATTCCTAAGAGCCGGCAGCATGGGATAACGACATTCATAGCCTTGTTTATGTTAGATGCCTGTCTATTCAATTCAAACATGAGATGTGGAATCATAGCTCACAAGCTGGCCGATGCTAAGAAGATATTCAGGGACAAGATTCGCTACGCTTATGAGAACTTACCTCAAGACCTGAAGGCCAGCATTAAGTTAGTCAAGGATGATGCTCAAGAGTTGATATTCTCCAATAACTCAGGCATATACGTTGGTACGTCGATGCGTTCGGGGACGTTGCAGATGCTCCACATCTCTGAATACGCCTGGACTTGTACTCATGCGCCTTTGAAGGCGTCAGAGATTAAGGCAGGGGCAATGGAGACTATTCACGATAAGGGCATGATATTCATAGAGAGTACGTTTGAAGGCCCGATGGGTGACTTTCCTGATATGTGCAAGGAAGCGGAGTTAATTCGGTCATTAGGTCGTGAGTTGGGGCCATTAGACTATAAAATCCACTTCTTCAACTGGATGCAGAAGGAATCTAACGTAACCGACCCGCGATTTGTCGATATTAGTCCTGAAATGAACGTATATTTCGGTAAACTGGAGGACATATACTCGAATGTGATAAGTCCTGACCAGCGGGCGTGGTACGTTGCCAAAAAGAAGACATTGAAACACTTGATGTTCAAGGAGCACCCGTCAACCTTAGAGGAGGCCAGCATTGCAGCGGTCGAGGGTTCGTATTATGCCCATGAGATAGCCCAGATGCGTGAGGAAGGCCGGATATGCAGTGTCAGGCACCTTCCCGACTACCCTGTGCATACAGTCTGCGATTTAGGAATAGGCGGCCACATGCCTTGGATATTCTTTCAAAAAGTAGGTCTTGAGGTTCACCTTATAAATTGCTTTTCTTTAGCAGAGAAGAGCGATATTCGGGGCGGAGCGGTGTTTTATCGTGAAATGTTAGATACTATGAAGTCTAAGCGCGGCTATCATTATGGTAAGTATTTCGCACCATTCGACATTAAAAAGGGCGAGATTGGCACTGGCGAGGCCATTTACGAGACGTTCAAAAAGAATGGCATTGAATTTGAGATACTGGAGCAGGAGCACTACGTCTTGGATGGTATTGAGAGGATGACGAACCTCTTTCCTAAGTTATGGATTGACGCTGAATTATGCCAGGATTTGATTATAGCCTGGAGTTCATATCACCGGGAATGGATTGAGAAGCTGCAATCATATAGTTTAGTTCCTCACCCGGACAAGTCGAGCCATTATGCCGACGCCGGGCGATATTTGAGTAAGGTCATTGAAGATGGTCTATATGAAATGGGCGGCATGACTAAAGAGAGATGGAAGTTATTGAAGGCGCAATATGCTTAGGATGGACGAAGTATGAGTAAAATACGTAAATTAAGATTAGCAAACGGGCATTGGAGAAGGAAAGGAAATACACCGTGGAAGTGGTTTATGGATAAGGCGACGATTCTAAAGAAGAAATATCAATCTCCAAGGACAAGAGGCTATAGGCTCACCCAAGCCACAGGAGAATAAATGACAGGACACACAGACGAATGCAGATACTACGTGACCGGCAATTTTAACGATTGTGATTGCAAGCCCAAAGAGAAGGAGCCGGAAGGTCGATGGTCTGAAAAGCCTTTTTTGCGCTTGAATGCGGAAGGGACTGTTATAGAACGTAATGCTTAAAATAATCCTTGAAATCATCAGGGACAAGATTATAATGTGGCGAAAGCTAAGACAGGACAAAGAAATGAAGACACTTAATTAGGAGAAAAAGAAATGAATGAATGTGGAAGTACACCAAAAACAGAATCGCCAATAGATAAAGTACTCGAAAGTTTGTCAAACGGTATTGGCAAATTGAAGGCAGAAACGCTGCCTAAGTTTGAGCATATATTGGGAAGCGTTTTAATTGAACTGGACAAAACTACAAACCCGGAAACTACAAACCCGGAAGTTGCAGCAGGAGACCGAACATCTCTCGAATCGAGACTGATTTTGATGAATGATAAGGTTCGGGAAATAGATGGATACTTGACGTCGTTACAAAACAGAATACAGCTTTAAGGATAAAATATGGCGACAGAACGGGATAGAAAGAGCGAGTACAAAGAATCTTACGACCAGGCCAACGCCGGATTCGGCTCGTGGCAGATGCAGATTAAGAACGATTTGAGGGTATTCTTAGGCGACCCTTGGACGAACAATGACAGGATTAGGTTCAAGAAAGAGCACCGCGACCCCGCCTCTTTCCCTCAGATTCGGATGATTATCAACTGGATTGCGGGTTATCAGAGCGATAATGTCCGTTCAATCCGCTACGACCCAACTGAGGACGGCGACGATATGACTGCCGAGCAGCTAACGGCCATCAACGTCTGGGTAATGCAGCATTGCAACGGCTACGATATAATCTCCGATGCCTTTGAGGGATGTTTGAAAGCTGGTATGAACTTAGTCAATGTCTATAACGACCGCAATTTCGATACGAGCTTAGAGCGTTTCGGATACAATCAATTCCTTTTAGACCCTACCTTTTCCCGCAGAGACCTCAGAGATTGCAATTATGGGATGATTCGCAAGTACATTACCAAGGAAGACGCTCGTATGCTGCTACCGGGTAAAGAGAATTTCATTATGGGTCTGGATAACAAGAACAAGGACGCCGAGGGTGATATGTACCCGTATTACCCCAGACCAGCTCTATACGGCGAAAAGCTCTTGGCTTACGATGAATTTCAACAGAGAACATCGGTGGAGCGTAAAATCATACTCTTACGGCCTCTTAATAAAGAAATCGTATGGCAAGGCACTAAGAATCAACGTAAGCGATTCATCGAGGGTTTAGTCCAGAATGACGGTATTCCGCCGAATTTAATATCAGTTTATTCTCGCTGGGAGAAGACGGTCGAGGTAACGGCTTTTCTCGAAGGCCACGAGGTCAATACGGGGATAGACCTCTTTGGGATAGGCGATTTCAGTTTTTCACCGATTATCGCATATTATGACCCTGACTATGATGAGATGGCAATGAAGCTCCAGAGTGTCGTCAGGGGCTTAGTGGACGCTGAGCGGGCTGGCGATAAGCGTATGATGGCAATGACGGCTGTATTCGAGCAGCAGATAGGCGCAGGACTCGATTACGAGGTGGATTCCTTAGTTGACGATGAGGACGCCTTCCTCACGGGCTCCGGCAAGCCGAGATTGTTCCAAAAAGGAGCTCTTTCCGGTAACAAGGCAAAGGACAGGATAATCCCCGATATTCCGCAGGGTATGTTCCAATTTGAGGATTTGACCAGTAAGAAAATGCTGCGGTCGGTTGGTATCAACGAGGAAATGACAGGCTTCGCCGAGGGCGGGAACCCGCAAATTGCCGGATACTTAGCCAAGTTAAGAGTTGCTGGTGGCCTTGTAGGATTAAAGGGTATATTCAGACACCTGGCATTGTCTCAAAGGACGATAGGGACGAAAATGCTGAAACTTTATCAGCAGTATCCTATCGCTAAGGTTAGGAGAATACTCAACGAAGACCCTTCACCCCAGTTCCAGACCAGAGACTTCGGTAAATACGATTCTTCTACCGTCGAGGGCATAATTACCGATACCCAAAAGAATATGTTTTACGCCGATTTAGTCTCACTGGTAGAGATGTTGATTCGATTAAAGCAACCTGTCCCGCCGTTCATGCTCACGATGCTATTGAAGAACGCTCCTATTGCCGGCAAGCCTGAGCTATTGAAGATGATTCAGCAGTACGAACAGCAGCAGGCCAAGGCCAGCCAGGAGCAGAAGCAAAAAGAAGATATGATGATGGAGTTGCAGATTGAAACGGCCAAGGGTCAAATATACGCTAACAGGGGCATAGCTGAGGCGCAGAGGGCAAAGGCGGTCGAAGATATTTCAGACGCGGCCTTGAACAGGGTCAAGGTCATTGCCGAGATAAACGATATGGGTGCCAGTAAAATGTTGGAATTAGTCGGTTTAGGTTTGCAGTTCGAGCAAATCAGGCAGCAGAATCGAGAGGTTACGGCTAAGAGTTAAGGAGAAAAAGATGGATAGACTCGAAAAGATGTTATGGGAATTTACTACAGTTGAAGATGATGTAATATCACGTCAATTGCCAGAAAAAAGGGATACCAGTAATATGATTAAGATATTAGGTATGCTTGTGAGATTACAAGAGATAAAACAGAACAGGGAGGTAATGGCGAAATCGTAATGCCTAAAATAACCAAAGACGTGACATTATGGCTGACGGACGAATTGCACAAGATGCTCACTAAGGTAATTCTGGCCAAACAGAGCCATCCGAGGATTTATTGGATACAGGTACAGATGAGCGATAAGTATCTCGGCCCGACGGCGGTAAGGTCTAACGACTTGGTAAATCCGGGCAAAGCTGGAACTAAGACGATAGATTTGTCCGGCAAGGTCGTTACTCACACTACGATTGTCATAATGGAGTCCTGGCAGGTGCCGCCAGTGCCGATGCTGAGTACGTCCCTGTGGCGGATTAATAACAAGATTGGCGAGGCCAAATGTATTTATATCCTGCCTCCCGATAAGCCGATAATCTTAGGGACGCAAATGGGCGAGTCCAGCAAGTTCATCTGGAAGTCGGCCAAAGGCGCTCCGTTGGTGTATAGTTCAAATTGATGTTACAATTAAAATTTATATATAGATTCTTTTTAGGTGGTTTTTATTACGGCAATAAACTGCAAGCCGAATATATTACATTGCTTAAAGATGTGGAATCGACACCGTTACGATGCGTACAGTTATCGGGATGGCTGGTGGTTAGTCCCGACCTCAATTTGGCAGTTTTTATTTTAGGAGAAAAAGAAAATGACACTGAAAAGACACGCAATTTTACTTGTAACAGGTATTATAATATTGGTATCTTTGTGCCTTGCTTTTGCTAAAGTAACTGGCTGTAAAGATAAGGCTGAGGCATACGATTTAGGCCCCCACGATAGTATGACTATATGCGATGAATGTCCACATATAGGATGGTTTGATGATGAGACAAACGAGTTTATGGTTAAGATAGACGCCAACAGCTTAAGTTACAAGCATACGATTGTTTGGGAGCAGAATTAACCTTTTACCCAAAGGCACAAAGATATATTTTAAGGAGTAAACCTATGGGATGTGGCAAGAAAAAAGGTGGCCGCAAAAAAGGCGGCAAGCGTAAATGACCCAAGAAGACAAGAAAAAACTAATAAAGGCTTGCAAGTTAGTAAGGGAGGTTTTTCCTGATATGTCAGGGAACGTAAAATTTAATCTTGCAAAAGGACGGGAGAAGGTTAATATGAACGTGGAGTATTCGGTTATGATTCAACCGGACGAATATTTTGAAACCTAACAAATAGGAAAGGAACAAAATTATGTGTGATAGGGAATCAACAACAAAAGAGATGTGCGATAAATTGAGAGTGGACATAAAAGACCAAGGGAATATACTCTTGGCCTTAAAAACCCATTCAGATTTTGAAAAGGACGAAAATTACGTAGGTCAGCATGGGGAAATGAAAGCCAATATCATGCTTGCTTATCGGCACCTTGAAGATGCCCGAATGAGAGTAGGCAAAATTCTCCAGGCTGCCGGTGATGGAATATCCATTTTCGATAAGTAACATTTGACAACTAAATAACTAACCAGAGCTACCCTAACAAATAGACGCTCGTATCTCAGATATGTTTCTGAGTGCGGGCGTTTTTTTATTGCCGCCGCCGGGCGAAACGGGCGAAAACGGGCGTAATTTGACCGCCGCCGGGTCAACAGGAGAAAAGAAAGATGGCTAAAGAAGTACAAACGGGCGTAGAAGACCCAAGTGCCGCCAACTTGGAAAAACCGGGCGTAACCGTTCCAGGGGTCGTTCCTCCAGAAGGTACTCCAGCCGCCGTGGGGAATCAGGATGAAGTTGCAGGATTGAAGGCAGCTACCGTTGCCGAGCGTGAAAAACGTCAGGCGACAGAGGTTGAGAACCAGACATTGCGTGACCAAATGGCTGTTATGGCTCAACAAGCTCCTCAACAGCAGGAGAAAACAAGTTTGTCTCAAGCAGTTGCAAAGCAGTTGGGCATTGACATTCAAATAGCAACGGCCGAAGAAATATGCCAGATAAACGAAGGCGTATTGCAGATTATGTCAGGTCAGCAGTCTGAACAGTCCTTCATAAATACACATTCTGATTATGCAAAAGTGGTGGGCACAACTCTCCCCGGCGGACAGTTTCAGGCTGCACCACCTTTACTAAGACAATTACATGAAAATCCTGCTTTATCCAATGCCTTGCAGAATAGTCCCAACAAAGCTGTTCTGGCTTATTCGATTGCGAGCAAGGACCCTCAATACTTAACTGAACTGGCAGATGCGGCAAAGTCGTCTGATACCAAGGCCGCTGAGAATGCAGAAGTAAAAATCAATGCTGCTAATCAGCAACTTTCAGTCAGTGCCGTCAAAGAAGGTGGCGGTACTCTCGATAAGGCCGCTGAAATCAGGGCTATGAGTGATGAGGATTTCAAAAAGCATAACGAGACTATTATGAACAAGGCGTTGTAGCGGGTAGAAAGGAAATGTTATGAGTAGTGCATTTAGAAAAATCACGAAAAAATGTCTTATATGCGACAAAGTATTAAAATTGCGCGCAACACGAGATATTGAACGCACGAAATTCTGTTCCAAAATATGTCAGAATAAAGGTCATTCCAAAAGGATGACAGGTCGAACTCATACATCAGAGACACGATTGATATTGAGTAGAAGTGCTAAAAAACGTGGTCTTGGTAAAGTATTTGGCCTAAATCATCCAAATTGGAAAGGTGGCCTTAGTTCGCCAAATGAGAAAATACGTACCAGTTTTAAGTATGTTGAATGGCGAAAAGAGGTCTTTTTTCGAGATAAATGGACTTGTCAACATTGTGGACAAGTAGGTGGTGGGTTACACGCACATCACATTATGAGTTTCTCGAAATATCCTTTTTTACAACTCGATATTAACAATGGAATAACTTTGTGCGTTCCGTGTCACTCTCAAGTGCATAATCGTAATTTTTCCGGAAAGGAAAGGTTAGCTAATGGCTGACGCACTTACAACCACCAACGAAGTTGACCCAGCCGTAAATATAGCGTACCAAAGGACGCTATTACAGCCGCCAACTCCGAAGTATATTTATAACAAGTTTTCGCAAAGGTTTAATATTGCCCGGAAATCCGGCAATACAATCAAAATGCGGCGTTACAACAGGTACGATGCCGCAACGACCCCGCTGACCGAAGGTATCACACCCAACGGTCACAGGCAGAGCAAGGTCGATTTATTGGCTACGGTCAGTCAATACGGTGACTTTGCCACGATTACCGATGTAGTCGATTTGACGGTACAAGACCCCAATATCACAATTGAGGTCACACGTCAAAACGACCAGATGTTGAATACTGTTGACATCCTTACCCGTAACACCTTAGCAGCTTCGGCCTCGCTTACCAGATGTACTAACGGTGCTCCGGTAGCGACGTATTTGAATAAGACCGACATTGATGCTGTCAGGACGACGTTAAGAGGGAATGACGCTGACTATATGACCAGTCTCGTAAGGGCTGGTACGGGTCAGGGTACTTCTCCGATTCGTCCGTCTTATTTCGCACTGGCCGATGTTGACCTTGAGAACGATCTTGAGGGAGTGGCCGGGTACAAGAATGTATCCAACTATGCCGCCCAGCAGGGCGTTGACGAGGCCGAATGGTGCTCGACCGGCAATGTCAGATGGCTGACGAGTACGCAGGGTTGGGTAACGGGTGGCTTTTATCGTAATCCTATCGTAGCAAGACGAGCCTATGGTACGGTTGATATAAACGGTGGCAATGCCCAGGCGATTATCAAAGGTTTCGGTTCTGCCGGTTCAGCAGACCCGTTAAACCAACGAGCGACTGTCGGTTGGAAAATGTGGCAGGTAGCCAGAATCCTCAACGATTTGTTCATTCATATCATTGAATGCACTAACTTCTAACGGCTGATTGCCAGAAAGGACAAAGATTATGTCAGTTGAGATAGTAAGTGGAAAATTTATAGCGGCCAATGCCGTTGCTACCAACGTTGAGTGTGGTTTCGTACCAAGTCTTATTCAGCTAATTAAGGCTTTGGGTGCTACGGAAATACATTACAAATGGCACAGGGTTCTTTATGACCATGCTGCGGCGGGAACCGGGAAGTTTGGATATCAAGTTGATGTCGCTCCTGTCCCTCTTGCCAGTGCTAATGATGGGTTCATACCCTACGACGTATCAATTGAGTCGGTCTTACTTCCCGCTCCTGATGCTGACGGTGTTGTAATGGCCCCGTCGATACTTGATTACAATGCTGCAACTACGTATGTAGCCAGAGACTTAAGCGCAGGCGTAGAGATATTGGGTAGTGCAATCAGACCTACGATTCATAACGGTTTTGTTTATGAGTGCGTTGTTGCTTCAGGTGGAGCAGCAGGCGCAGAACCAACGTTCGGAACGGTCGTGGGCGGCAGGACAGTAGCTGGTAGCGGCGACGAGTGGATTTGCCGCGATGAGAGAATTGCAAGACGTGGAGTCAAAGGCTTTACGGTTGGCTCAACTCTTTCCGTCGATGGTGAATTTTGGGTTTTTGACGCTCAGAAACATGACAGGTTCAACTTCATGGGCGATGCAGATGTAGAGAATCCAGTGACCTTCGGAGACCGTATGACTTAGTTTAGTTCACATTAACTTTAACGGGGCGGTTCGCCGCCCCATACTTTAATTTTTCAGGAGAAAAGGACTATGGACGCTTTACAACATTCACCAGAATTAGTGACTGAGGAACCCGTGACGGTTGACGTTACAAATGAACTACCTTTAGAAAAACAGCTCAACGCAATGGGTAAGCCCGAATTGATGAAGTATATGGAAGATTTGGGTTTTAATGTCGATAAAAGATTGGCCGAAAAAACTATCAGGGAGAATATCATCAAAGTGGTTGCTGACCGCAAGAACAATGCGACTGCAATGAACAAGGAATCTTTCCAGGCAACTGTTAGCGGTGAAGACCCGAAGATAACGATTCGATTCTTCAATCTTGAAACCCCTAACGTCGATATTGAGTTTGCATTTCCCGGCAAGCGGGGTATGTACGGGCCGAAATTCATAAAGGACGGCAAAGAGTACGGCAATCCGAACGGTCATAGAAAGTGTCCAAAGTATCACCTTTTCCCCGGCGAAGAAGTTGACCTGGCGTATAGTGTTTTTGAACACCTTGAGAGTTTGACGTTTGCAACTCACAAGACAATCTTCGACCCTCAGACCGGTATGATACAGGGCAACATTCCTATTATCAAGCCGAGGTTCATTCTCCAGCCGGTCATCACCAGAGAAGATTTAATTAACATCAATAAGAACAGATAAAGGGAGATTATTATGAGAGTTACATTTGACCAATGCAATGACACAGATGAAGTCTGTGGATTGTTCAATAAAATCTTTGACAATCAATCGCAAATGGAAGCAAAGATTATCCAAAATGCCCAAGCGATTGAGGCATTGAAACCAAAGAAGAAAGGAAAGAAAGAAATGAAGTCCAAAGGTAGTGCGAGTATGAGAGTCCTTGCGATTATGATGTTAGTGGTAGCGATAACAGGCTTGTGTTATGCCGCTTACGTGCCAACAGATATTACCAGTGAGATTTGTGCTAATCACGATACACTTTCGGTATTTCTAAGGGACGTTCTTGGCACTATGGCAAGTGATTCGTATCTGTTCAATCCAAGAACCCCAGCACCACTGGCCGTTACAGGTAGGGTGTATTACGAATCTACTACTGATACTTGGATTGGTTACAACGGTACAGCCTGGCAGACTTTTGACGTTGCAGGTGGTGTAGGTCTTAATGGTGCCTATGATTTCGGTGGCGCCGGTACAGGCAGAACGATTCTTGCAAATGATGGAGCGGTCGTTATTTCCAATGCTGAGGGCGATACTGCCAACCTTTTGGAATTAACTTATACCGGTAGTGCTGGCGCAATAGGACTTCTTGTTACTATAGACGGCACCGAACCTGCTATTGAGATTGAAAATACCAGTACCGGCTACGATATAGAAGGTACTGGAGCAACCTGGTACACTACAAGCGCGGGTATTATCGTTGGTGTTTCCGGCGATTTAACAGGAGCGGCCGGTCTTACACTTCAGAATGACGAGACCATTACCAATCCAAACGGCTCGATAACATTTACCGATACTGGCGGGAACACCTTAATTTTCGACATGGACGATGGTGCTACTTCGATACTGATTGACAGTGGAGATGTTGTTACGCTTGATTGGGGTACAGTTGATAGATTTATCAGTATGGAGACTATCACATTCGATGATGCAGCCACCGCTGCTATTACAATGACGGGTACTGGGACGAACAACCTTACTATCTCACAAACTGGCGTTGGCGACGAAAGTCTTGTTCTTACATCCGCTGGTGGCGCTCTCGATGCTATAACAATTTCAGGAACCGGTGCAACCAGTGGTATCGACATTGATGCCTTGAATGATATTAACATCCAAGTAACGTCCTCTACTGATGCCGAAGATATTTTGATTACTCAATCAGGCGTTCACAATGCGAGTATCATACTTACTGCGGATGGCACTGGTACTGACGCCATTAAGTTGGAAACCACCAATGCTGGCGGTGATATTTGGATTGATTCCGGCGATGATTTTGATATTGATGTTGCTGGTATTCTTGATATTGATATTGTTGGCGCGATTACCCTTGATAGTGCAGCGGGAATAGACATTCTTTCTGCCGAGGCTGCCGATGGTGCAATAACTATAGCGACATCAAACGCCGCTGGGCAGGTTGTTATTACCTCTACAGATACTACTGCTGATGCACTTGATATAAATACTACCGGCGGAGTCGATGTCGATACTATAGACGGTGGCATAGCCTTAACGACTGCTGGTGCGGTAAATGGAGATATACTCTTAGATGCTTCGGACAAAATTACTGTCGTTTCAAGTGATGCCCAAGCTGCGGGTATTCTTCTTCAAGTCGATGGCGGTGCAGCCGAGACTATCCATATCAATTCTACGGCAGGCACATCTGCGGCTGCAATCAATATAGATGCTGACGTAGGTGGTATTACGCTTTTAGCTGATGGTGCTGCCGCAGGTGATATTCTAATTGACGCCGAAGATAAGATAACAATTACATCAGCCGACCAGGATGCCGATGGTATTGATATTGGAGTTCCTGCCGGTGGTCATGCTGTGTCAACGATTCATGTCCATAATGAAACGGGAACGGCGGTCGATTCTATCGAAATACTATCTGATGCTGGTGGTGTTACGATAACCTCAAATGTAGCAAGCGCTGATGGAATTAACCTCAATGCCATAACTGGCGGGGTCGATATTGATTCAGCCCTGCAACTTAACTTAGAAGGTACTCAGGCGGCGGCAACGGCTATTGTTATTAACGCCTCGAATGCATCAGGTGGCATTTCTCTGCAAACTGGAGTGGCAACAGGCATACTTATCAACACAGCTACCTTTGAACACAAAGTCAAATATTTCCCGATTTCAGCAGGTGTTACATCTGCAACCGAAGTTATTGTTGGTGGTGGAACGGGTTTGACTTGTGTTGGTTTGGCTGCGGGTGTCGATGAAATAGGTTCAACAGAAGGTTATGCCTCTGTTGATACTGAGACAGACTACGTTCGATTTAGTATTCCTTTGCCGGATGATTTCGTGGATACAGGCACCGCTGAAGACCTTATTATAAATTTTGACCTTCACGAAACGGGCGCCTCCGTGGAAATCAATATTGTAGCTCAAATTTATGAATACGATGGTACTGCGAATGTGGTGGCCGTAGTCGATGATACTTTGATTATAGATTCGGATGCCGCAAGGACAATGGAAACATTCGAGGTTCTTACTACTGGTATAGGTGCCGTAGCTAATCTGCATCAGGGCGACCATTTAATCTTTGTTTTAAGTAGCGTTGCTGGCGAGGATGATTTTAACATCTATGGCGTAGAGATGATTTATCGTTGCGGCTTGGCTGCTACTCAGTAAGTTTAATAGGCGGCGGTAGTCATCTTTTTCTCCAAAATGGCTACCGCTCGCCTTTAAGGTGAATTGGATTAAAGAATATGGCTGTATTAACTTGGAAGCGAAGTGAGATAAGAGACGAATGGCGAAAGTTGACCGGCAGGACACAAGTTGCCGATATTTCCAATGATGATGTAGATGCCCTGCTAAATGATTATTATGTGAACTATTTTCCCGAAGATGCCTTAGTTACCAACTTTGACGGGTTCTTTACACAGGCGGCAATAGCTACTGATAACGGCGAATACAGTCTTGCCCAGTCCATAGTAAAGTTAATGGAGCCTATGACGATTAACGGGGCGGAGATTACGTTTTACCAAGACAAAAACTATTTCTTTCAAATGTATCCTGATGATGAACAATATATCACTTCTCCGGGCCTTGCCATAGGCGCCGTTTTAACGAAAGTCTTGAACGCTGCTTTTAGCTTTGACTATCTCGGCAATGCTTATTCCAAAGCCAGTGCCGAGAATACCTTTGTCGGTCTTAGTACGGTTCCTCAGAATAAATACGGAGCGTTCTGCCTGAAGATAGAGTCCGATGGCACAATAACTATTTACGAGGCTGACGACAACGCTACGGGTTATGACTCCCCCGGGTTGGCGATTGCCGACCTACCGGACTCTGACAGTGATACAGCCTATATGGGTTACGTGACCGTGATATGTACGGCTGTCGCAGGGTTCATACCAGGCACAACAGACCTCGCTGCGGGGACGGTAACGGCTACTTATACTGACGGCGACCCTGCGAATAGAGGAACACCGTCCGGGGCTTTATTTATTCACAACAAACTGTTCTTGAGGCCGAAAGCTGATGATACCTACCAGTTTCAGGCGGCCTCGGAGATGAACAGGCCAAGTGCCTTAGCAGATGATGCTGCTGTCCCCGGCGATATGAAGTGGGGGCCGGCGATAGCTTTAGGCGCTGCTATTATCTATCTGGCGCCGAGGGGTGGAAGTAAAAGGATTGAGGAGCTTACGGGCATACCAAATTTCAGTCTGGCGGAGTACAGATTAAGTTCGATTAAAACAAAGAAACGTTTGTCTATGCGAGGTCGCGTAGCGGAGCCTTCTTTTTAGGAGAATTATTATGCAATGTTATACGTGCAAATTTTACAAATATATCGGAGCAGAATTAGGAGAATGTCGAAGATTCCCACCGAAACCGGATGGTAAAGGTGTGCATACGGTAGATGAGTATTCTACTGTCAGACCGGGTGGTTGGTGCGGAGAATACAAAAAGAAAGGGGCAAAAAAATGAAGAAAACACTAATTGCATTACTGATTCTACTGTGTATCGGTGCGGTTTTATATGCAACCGAAACATCAGTTCTGACCAGTTGGGTAGAGCGAAGAAATCAGGAGCCTTTGATAAAACCGGTCTGGGAGCATGTCATTACTTACACCTATGACGCGGACGATGCCGGGGCCGTGACCCAGGCTTTTCCCGTCAATGGCATTTTGATGAAAGTGATAATGACTATCCCTGATACTACTTCCGATACCACTACTGAGCAACTACTGATAAAAGACAACGGCGATAATACAATCTTCGATTCCGGTGAGCTGACAGAGGGTGAGGGCGTTACATATACCTTTAACTGCTACGAGCCGGTGACTGGGACTATTGACGTTATTCTGGAACCGTCCACCTTTTCCGGTGACGCCGTAACGACTAAGACTATTACTCTTAGGGGAATCTGATATGAAAAAGACGGTAGTTCTAATCGTATTGGCAATATGCTCGATATTGTATGCAGCCGGTAGTGAAACGGTAACCTTAACGAGCTGGGTAGAAAGGCGGAACCAGGAGCCTCTGCTAAAGCCGGTCTGGGAATTTGTGATTACAGGCACGTGGACTGCCGCGGACGATAGTAATACGAAGATAACTATTCCTGTAAACGGGGTGATTATAGCGGTAATCCTGAAAATTCCATCAAGCAAGAGCAATGCCAATGCTGAGGTTGAAATAGGCGATAGTGCCGAACATATAATATTCGACTCCGGCGACCAGGCTGCGGGGACTTGTACTTACAACATCTTTGAGCCTGTAACAGAAAATATAAAAGTTTGGATGGGGCCAAGTGCGGCATTTGGTCTTGGTGGTGGAGAGATTGTAGTTACTTTACGAGGTATTTGATATGAAAAAGACTCTGGCAATCTTATTGGTTTTATCAATAACCATTTCCGCCTATGCCGTTTATATAGGAGCGGGAGTAACATTTGTACGTCCCTTGCACCCGCAGGTTAATACGGTAGGTTTGGTATTCCATTACAAATTGTGGGACGGCTATATGACTGCCAGTAAAGTCTTTGATTATTCACTTAACGAAAATCAAGGCACATCCGCAGGAACCGTTACGCCGGAATATCCAGGGTTTGATTTTGCAAACGGCGAAATAAGCGTAGGCAGCGGTGCGACTATTGATGACATTTTCGATGGCGGTGGTACGCTCTCTGCGTGGTTAAGACCTGAAGGCCAAGGCCCAACTAACGATGGCAGGGTGGCAGATAAGTCAAGAAATGGTGTTGTAGGATGGCGTCTGTTTTGTCCAGGCTCAAATACCAAATTGGAATTTCACATGATAACCGATGGGGTAGATGGCGAGTGGACGTTCCCTATAGATATGATAGGTGATATATGGCAGCACGTAGTCATTACTTACAATGCCGATGCTACAGTAAACAACCCTTTAGTTTACATAAATGGTCTTTCGGTTGCAGTAACCGAGACAGGCACACCTAACAATACTCGGACTTCTGATGCTGGCGATGATTTTTACTTAGGTTCAGAGTCTTCTGGTGGAAATTATTACGATGGTTCGATGGATGACTTTATGCTCTTTAGCAGAGTATTGTCTGCCGTTGAAGCAAGAAATATTTATGAGGTGACACGATGGCGCTATCAAAAATGAAAACAAATTTGATTGAAATAGGAATTGTTATAATTTTACTTGCGTTAGTGGGTTTTTGTTTTGGTGCCTGGGACAATACCCTTCCTGCCGATAATAATGTCTGGAACACAGCAGCCGCTATGATAAGGGCTAACTGGGATGCTCTTGAGGTAGAACTTGGAGTGAACCTTAATGAGGCACATCCTTATTATCAGGCTGGCGCTCCGGCTTTCAAACCTGATGGAGCTACCGCCTTTGATGCAGACGATTTAGGGCGGATATGGATAGACTCGGACAATAATAGAATTTATGTATTGACGGCGACGACCCCAACGTGGTCGGATATTATCCTCGAAATAGACAATAACACATATATAACAGCGGTAGATGCCGCAGGTACGGGCACGGTCAATCTGATAATGGCAAATGCCTCTGATGACGCCCAGTTACCCGATGGTGCGGAACTTGCAACTTCAGCAGCTCCTACCGCCGATGAGGATATTGCCAATAAGTTATATGTGGATGATAGACGGGCTTATGTAAAATTAGTCGATTCCAAGGCAACTACTACTGATGGTGGTACATTTACGCAAGGTGCCTGGCAGAAAAGAACCGTAACCGAAGAGACTGATACTGGTACTAATTGCTCTGTAACGGCCAGTGTTTTCGTTTTAGCCGCTGGGACTTACGAATGTCGAATTTCATGTCCTGCTCTTAAAGTGAATGCACATCAAGCAAGATTGCGAAATACTACCGGCGGGACGACATTGTTGGTAGGGACAGCAGGAATAGCTTCCGCTGCGAGTACGGTTAGTGGTTTTTCTCATATTGTCGGTAGATTTACCATAGCAGGGGCTCAAGACCTTGAGATACAGCATAAGTGCGCAGCAACGGAAGCTACTGACGGATTCGGAGTAGCAAGTGACTCCGGCGAAGTTGAGATATACACGATAGCTGAATTTTGGAGAATTTAATGTATCAGCCTTTTCTTATCTCCGGATTCAAAACAGCTAAGTCGATAGGGATGGAACCCTGGCTAAGTCCCCCTGATGCCTTTCCCACTTTAGAGAATATGCACGTCAATAAGGGCGTGTTGGAAAAGAGATTAGGATTCAGTCCATTTGCCCAGATGAAGCATGGCGCCGTAGCCCAAACAGCCACTTCGATAACCGGGATACATACATATCTTCAAAAAGGTATGCCTTCTCTATTAATAATGGACAGTAAGGGTGTCGCTGGCGCTTATACCGGTAGATGCAATTTCTACAATCCGATAGATGAGATTATGACGGACGTATCGAGTAACCTTGGCGCTCCTGCGGACTTATTTACCGGCTCCCCTTCGGATTTCTTTAGTTTCTTGAATTGGCAGGGCGTCGGATATATGGTCAATAATGTTGACCAGATACACAAATGGGAGGGTAGAGGTCATGCTGTTGTCCCATTTA
>SDBS01002767.1_pt1 | contig 17390 bp, 17 predicted proteins | sample 2277091 | NCBI WGS metagenome assembly SDBS01 (sample SAMN10404972, study PRJNA504765) | marine sediment metagenome | isolation source: marine sediment core GS10_PC15, 163 cmbsf | place: Arctic Ocean: Southern Knipovich Ridge | collected 2010 | reverse complement strand
AAGGATATTATTGAATTGCACTGGAATTCTGTTACTGGAAAATCACCTTTTTTATACTTCAGATTAGTGGCCGCTCTTTGTAAATGCAGAGGAATAGGATAATGAATTTTTGCTTCTATTCCTGTTTCGGTCAGGTAGGAAAGTAATTTAGCCCTGTTCTTGACCATAATCATATATAAATGGAAGACATATCTTTTATGGCTTTGTCTTTTAGGTATGGTAATAAAGTTTTGTAGATTTATAACGAAGATTATTTGGTGTGGTTAGATACATCTTACTCTTATTTTTCATAACTCTATGTATTTCTTCTAACGTTTTTTCAATAGTTGGGTACGTAATCATGTCATTCTCATTTATTATATTTTGATTTTGAATATCTAGTAATTTAGCAACTTCTAGTAAATGTGAACAAATTATACTATCAAAAGAATTGTTAACAAATGGTAAGTGTGTCATTGAACCACAAACATTTTGAATTTCCGGGACTTGATTTTTACAAGTTTTCAAATCCTCAAAAGATGTATCTATATTGATTCTAAAATTAGTAGCATCTAGCTCAGAACCTATAATTCCAATTCCACCACCGACATCTAAAATCGATTTATTTTTTAAATATTTTATTTTTGATATTAGATAAAATCTAACATCAAAATCATCTCCCCACCATTTTTTGGAATTATACTCATAAATTTTCTTTTTAATTCGATTTAATTCCGACATTTGGTTTCCAATCAACTTTAGTTATTCACATGTTTATAACTAAATTCGTCTACAAATTTTGTAAATTTTTAAAAAACCCTATTTAGATTGAAGAAATATGACCAACAATTTAATAAATTTTTTTTTTTTTATGTAAGTTTACATATTCAAAATTAGGATTAAAAATTGTGAAAAAAAGACTATTTTTGTATTTGTTTAAAAAAAACTATGCACTTGCAGCAAAACATCCAAAACTTTGGAAATTTCGCCCAACAGCATCTTATTTAGGACGATTGAAAACTCTGGTACTTTCACAATGTGGTTCTAATTTTGTAAAATTAGACGGCAGATCCATGGTGTTGCCTCCAAAAGAATTTCTTCATTTGGTAGTTTTTGAACATGAGGGCTTGGATACTAAAGTCGTTAAAAAGCTAGTAAAAAAAGGTGATAACGCATTAGTTTTAGGAGCAAATATTGGATATTGGACTTGCTTATTAGCGGAACTTGTAGGTTCGTCGGGAAGAGTATTTGCCTTCGAACCGTCACCAAAAAATTTTGAATATTTGAAAAAAAACATAGAAACTAATGGATACAAAAATGTCACTCTAGAACAAAAAGCTGTTGCTGAAAAATCATACCAAACAAAACTATATCTCTCCGAATCCACAATGGATAATCGAATATATGATCCTCAGATGAAAAGAAACTCTATTGATGTTGATGTTGTCAATTTAGATTATTATTTTAAGAATATTGATTTAGAATTTGATTTTATTAAAAGTAATATTCAAGGTGCAGATTTTGCAGCAATTCAAGGAATGCAGTCATTGCTAAAAAAATCTCCAAATGTAAAACTAATTGTAGAATTTGCACCAAAAATGGCAAAAGAGTTTGGTACTGATCCTAACAAATTTATCGACAATTTGGCAGAACAAAACTTTAATTTCTACGAAGTTTGGTGGTATGATAAAAAGATCAAACGCATAAAAATTGAAAAATTAAAAGATTATGTCAAAAAAAACGTTAATACTAATTTATTATGCATAAAAGAAAAACCTAATGACATAATATGGAATTAAACTCAGTGATAAAATATGGCAAATAATTTAGATTTTCATACCAGTTCTTCAGGAGGTTCCTCATTCAGTAAAACTATTTCAGATCCCGCCAATATTTTGCTTGGTATATAAAGAATCTTCAGAGAAGATTGTTCTAAGTGTATCAATAGCAATTAATCAAATAATAAAAAAATAGACAAACAATATTTTATATTGATCACCTCTCAACAAAATCTGAGTTACCAATTGAAATATTGTGTAAAATGTCTTTTTCCTGATACCAAACCTGACTTGAATTTTGATGCAAATGGTGTATGTGATGCATGTTTAGCACAACAAGAAAAAGAAAACATTGACTGGGAAAATAGAAGAAAAGAGCTAAACGAAATTTTAACAAAATACAAAAATAAGAATGTCTCAAATTATGATTGTATTATTCCTGTTAGTGGAGGTAAGGATAGTCATTTTCAAACCCATATAATAAAAAATGAATTTGGATTAAATCCACTTGTAGTGAGCTTTCATCCTCGTGATTTTACAGATATCGGCAGAAAAAATCTGGAAAACTTGAAAAGTTTAGGGGTAGATTGTATTGAATTCTCCACAAATCCCGATGTCTATAAAAAACTAGCAAAATATGGTTTGATGGAATTAGGAGATCCAGCCTGGCCAGAACATATTGGGATATTTACTATTCCTGTCAGAATTGCAGTAGCTTTTAACATCCCTCTTTTAGTTTGGGGTGAGAATTCTCAGCTAGAATATGGTGGACCAGCATCGGCTAGAAGAAATCCATATCTTGATTTGGAATGGAACAAAAAATTTGGTGGTTATTTTAGAGAGAAACTTGATTTGAAAGAACTTGGTAAATTAGGAATTAAAGAATCAGAGTTACAATTTTGCCAATATCCTTCTGATGAAGAAATTAGAAGAGTTGGGGTTACGGGAATATTTTTAGGGTATTATCTGAAATGGGATGCCAGAAAGCAAGTTGAAATTGTTAAGAAACATGGCTTTAATGTACTTGAGGGGCCAAATGAGGGGACTTATACTAATTATGAAAATTTGGATACAAAATATGTGGGTATACACGACTATTTCAAATTCCTAAAATTCGGTTATGGAAGAGCAACTGATCACGCATCAATAGACATAAGAAATGGGAAAATGACAAGGGAAGAAGGACTAAAATTAGTACGTAAATACGAAGGAAAAATTCCAACAAAATATCTAAATGAATTTTTAGAAGAATTTGAATTGTCTAGTGAGGAATTATTAAAAATCTTTGAAAAATTTACCAATAAAGATCTTTTCAAAACGGATGAACTAGGAAATTTACTTAGAGATGAAGCAGGTAATATAGAAAAGAAAGTAAATGATAATCCATAAAAATAATGAAACAAAAGATCAAACTTTTTGATCCAACAATTGATTCTAGGGAGAATAAAGCTATAAAAAATGTTTTACAAAGTCATTATTGGGCATCAGGTTCAGGAGAAGGCAATGTTTCAAATTTTGAAAAAAAATTTACACAATATGTTGCTTCAGACAGCTGTGTTGCAGTTAATAGTGGTACTGCAGCTTTACATCTGGCGTTATCACTTTTTGATATTAAGAACAGGGAGGTAATTTTACCTTCACTAAGTTTTGTATCTACAGCCCATTCTGTTATTATTAATGGTGGTAAACCTGTCTTTATAGATATTGATCCTGAAACATTATGTGTGGATACAAACCAATTAAGAAAATTAATTACGAAAAAAACTAAGGTAATTTTACCTGTTCATTTTGGAGGACATCCATGTAAAATGGATGAAATCATGCAAATTTGTAAAGAAAATGATCTTATTCTAATTGAAGATGCTGCTCATGCGGCAGGAGCTTCGTATAATAAGAAAAAAATTGGTTCACATGGCTCAGCAGTATGCTTTAGTTTTCATCCAGTAAAAAATCTTGCAATGCCAAATGGTGGACTCATTTCTATAAATCATTTTTCACATAAAAGAATAAAAAAAGAACTTTATGCAAAGAGATGGTGTGGAATTACTAATAGGAAAGGTCCCAGTTATGACGTAAAAGAGTTAGGATTCAACTATTACATGAATGAATTTTCTGCAGCTATAGGGCTTGTTCAATTACAAAAGCTTGAAAAGATGAACCAAAAAAGGATAAAAATTGCTAGACTTTACAATAAAGAATTGGTCATAGAGAAAAAAATGCCATTAAATAATGAGTGTGCGTATCATCTTTATTGGATTCAAGTTAAACATCAAACTAAATTTATGAAGGAAATGGCGAGGATTGGAATTGAAACTGGAATTCACTATAAACCAATTCACAAAATGACTATGTACAGAGGAAATTTTCATCTACCGGTAACCAACCAAGTTTCTGAACATTTAGTCTCAATTCCGAATCACCCAAATCTTTCGCACGAGGATATAGAACGAATAATAACGAATGTAAACAAATTCTCATAGCTGTTCCTCATGGTAACAAAAAAATTTTCAGTGAAATTGACAAAAGTATCAAATTCAGATTTAAGATTTATGTACAATCTACTTAAAGAAAGAGACCCGAGAATAAATATTTCTCATAGGATAATGCCCGCTTTTAATGAACATGTTAAATTTGTATTATCCAAACCATATTCTAATTGGTATGTAATAAAATATGGTCAAAAAAAAGTAGGTTCATGTTACATTACCCACCTAAATGAAATTGGGATTCACATCAAAAAAGAAATGCAGGGTAAAAACATTCAACAAGAAGTTCTCCAAATAATTATGAAAAAAAACCCAAAACAGCGATATATAGCAAATGTAAATCCTTCTAACAAAAAAGCAATACGATTTTTTAAAAATAATGGATTTAAACTAATCCAATATACGTACGAATTATGGAAGCAAGCTTAAATTATTATTAACTGGAAACAAAAAATTCGTTACTTTAATCTATCAATTCCGTTTGTTGAATGAGATTTTTTAGTTCAGATTTGGAAATTTTCTCAACTAAATCAGAAGAGTATTGGTTCTGGTTCTTTACTTTTATCATTTTTGGATAATGCGATTTTATCTCTTCTTCCGGAATAAATGCTGTATTTAAAATTGCGTATGTTGAGGCTTCTTCCCAAGTACTTCGCATTTCTTCTGCATTAATCAATGTTTCATGAATTTTTTCTCCTGGTCTGATTGATATTTTTTCTTCCCCAAAATCACCAAGTAATTCTTGCAGAGCATCTTTTACATCCATTATTGAATACGCTTTTAATTTTGGAACAAAAATTTCTGAACCTTTCCCATTTATGGTAGAATTTAAGATGAAATTTAATGCTTCATTCATAGTTATACTAAAACGAGTCATTTCAGGGTGAGTTATGGTAATTTTCTTTTGGGTTTTTATTTGGTTAATGAATATTGGAACTACTGAGCCGCTACTTCCTAAGACATTTCCATATCTCAAAGAGATAAATTTTGTTCGGTGTCGGTTTGGATCCAAATAATTCTGTGCTGTAACAAATAATTTCTCCATTAACAATTTCGTCGCACCATACGTGTTTAAAGGAGACACGGCTTTGTCTGTGCCTACTCCAACTGCTATCTCTACATCTTCATGCAAACAGGCATCTATCAGATTTTGAGATCCTATAACATTTGTCTTAATTGCTTCAAAGGGATTGTATTCAACAATTGGCACATGTTTTAGAGCCGCAGTATGAAATACAATGTCGATATTTTCAAGTGCTCTTGTAAGGCGAGAATAATCTCTAACATCTCCAATGAAAAAACGTAGTCGATCATCGGAGATTTCTGAATCCATTGTAACCTGTTTATTTTCATTTCTACTGAAAATTCTAATGGTATCTACGTCAAGTTTTAACAATCGTTTGGTTAGGGCTTGACCTAAGGAACCTGTTCCACCAGTAATTAGAATTTTTTTTCCTTCAAACAATCATTATTGTAACTCAAAATTAGGGTAAATGAATATTGCGTTTTGAATACCACTTCAGTTAAATGTATTAGTAGGTTAAAATACATTAAATCTTCTTTTCAATTAGAGTTAATCTCATCTTACCAGGATCTATCTCTAATGGAATCTCTATATCACTTACAATCCTTACATTAAATTTATTCCATCGTTTTTTCATATTTCTATACCAAAGTAAATTTTGCCCTCTTTTCCAATTTATCATCTTTTCATCTTCATCAAAATATTCTAAATTAAAAATCCACCTTTTTGAAATACGTAAAAATTCTTGTAAAACACTGTCTACTTCATCAGAATGAATGTGGATCAAAACACCCCTTGTAAAAACTAAATCAAAAAAAGAATCGATGAATGTGGTTTTTTTAATATTTTCAACCTGAAAACAAAAATTTGGATATTTTTCTTTGGCTTTCTGAAGTGCATGTTCATTCATGTCCATACCATAAACTGAAAAACTATCTGGAAACCTCGAAAGGTTATTCCCAACATTACAGCCTGCCTCACAAATTTTTCTTGCCCCAAGTCCCAGACATAAAAAATAGATAAATGATGAAATCTCATTTTGAAAATTTTCTTTATTTTCATTTGTATAATTATCCCATAGATTTTTGTTGTAGTCCATTTTCAATTCTTTCACTATTAGTATAATAATAAATCTATCAAGTGAGTAATTTTTCTAACATCAATAAGTATTTTATGTAAATTGGAGAATATGTGTTACAATGAATCCAACAGCAATTATTCAAACACGAATGGGTTCTAACCGACTACCAGGAAAAGTGTTGAAGAAATTAAATGGCATAACAGCTCTAGAATGTTTTTTCAGCCAATTAGAGTATTCTAAAACATTAAAAGAAGTAATTATCGCTACAACATTAAATCCTGAAGATGATGTTATTGTCAATTTTGCAAAAGATAATAAAGTAAAATTTTTTAGAGGTAGTTCACCAGATGTATTAGATAGATTCTATAAATGTGCTAAAGAATTCTCAATTCAAGACATTGTTCGGATTACCTCTGATTGCCCCTTAATAGATCCTAATGTTGTTGACAAAGTGATAAATTTCTATACCACTAATACATTTGATTATGTGAGTAATAGCATAGAACGTTCATTTCCCTATGGAAATGATGTGGAAGTTTTTTCATTCTGTGCTTTAGAGCGAGCTTGGAAAAATGCAAAGAAGCCTTCTGAAAGAGAGCACGTAACTCCATTTATCTACAATAACCCAAATTCATTTTCATTTGCTCAGGTAAAAAATTCTATAGATCTTTCTCATTTACATTGGACGCTAGATAAAATAGAAGATTTAACGTTTATTAGAACTATTTATAATAAAATTCACAAGAAGCCTATTCTGATTTCTGATATCCTTTTAATTTTAAAGGAAAATCCAGAAATTTTAAAAATAAATGAAAATACAAATCCAGATGAGAGCTATAACAAATCAATAAGAGAAAACTGATTCTAGAGAAAGGATTCAAAAAATCAACAGATATGATGTTTTTTATTTACAGATGTATATTTTTATATAAACTAAAATGATGACAAATATGAAAGTTTTACTGATCCAGCCTCCAGTACGAGTTGATCACGATCCTGTTGATATCCCAGCTGGTTTAGGCATTTTAACTAGCATTGCAATAAAAAAAGGTCACGAAGTAGCTCTACTAGATCTTAATTCCTCACGACCCTTGCCAACATGGAATGATACTGCCAAACAAATGGATGTTGAGAAATGGGACGTGATAGGTATTGGTGGACTAAGCTCGATGTATAAAGACATTAGGAAATTATTGTATATTTCTAGAAAATTAAATCCAAACGCATTGATAGTTTGTGGGGGTGGGTTCATTACCTATATGCCAGATAAAATAATGAAATTAAATCCAGAGATTGATATTGCGTCCATTGGAGAGGGTGAGGAAACATGGGCAGAAATTCTAGACGCCGTAGATAAAGGGAATTGGAATAATGTACGTGGAATTTGTTATAGAGAAGATAATGAAATAACTTTCACACAACCCAGACCCTTAATTCCTGATTTGGATACTATTCCACATCCTGCATATGATCTGATTGATCTCGAATCATATTTCAAATACTCTGGTTCTATGTGGTATAATGGAGCGTGGAAAAGTAAGAGACGAATAAATTTTGTCACAGAGAGAGGATGCCCACGACAGTGTACTTTCTGTACTCATAACGGAATGAATAGATGGGATCAAGAAGCAATGTTGGGAAAAGAAAGATTAAAACAACTAGACAAGGAAGCAGGTTTTCAGGCTGTTACTAGATTTTTCTCTCCTAGGTATGTTGTTGACCATTCTCTCTGGTTGTATGAAAAATATGGTATTGATTACATATGTTTACTAGACGAAAATCTAACCGCCTACCCAAAACGAGTTCACGAATTTTGTGATTTATGGATCCAAGAGGGACTACATAAGAAAATTCAATTAGGAACATCTGGCGATGCACCAAGTATTACACCTGAAGTTGTAAAGCACATGAAGGAAGCTGGATTCACATTCATTTCAATTGGAGGTGAAAGTGGAAGCGATAGGGTATTGAAAGAAGATATTGGTAAAGGAGTAACTGTAGCCCATAACCAGCGAGCCATAGAAGTTTTGAAGCAGGGAGGAATTTCTCCAGCAATGACATTCATGGTTGGAAATCCCAATGAAGATATTAACGATGTTCTTGAAACTGTTTCATTTTTTATTAAAAATCGTATTACAGTAGATCCCTTCATTTGTACACCATACCCAGGAACAAAAATATTCATGGATAATCAAGATTTCATACTAGGTCAATATGATGAAAGATTAGCGTTACTACAAAAATTTCCCAATCCCAATATTCCTAAAGAACAAATCTCAAAATGGAAGGATGAAGCCTTAGAAAAATTCTTATTTTCTTTAAATAATGCAACAGATTTCAGTTGTACTGTAAGCAAAAAATTTGATTTTGGTGATCTTTTAGCAATTAAATATTTAATGCATAATTGTGATACTGATAAATTACTCAGAATGGCTCATCTACGAGGTTGGTCACACAAAGAGAAATGGAATGGAATATGTCCTGTTTGTAAAGCTGAAGAAGAATTAGCATTGATTCCCCACCTTTCATCAGATATTTAGAACAAAAATATTGTTTTTTTTAAAAATCTATACTAAGTTTTAAATATTTTTGGAAAATAGTGTTTCTATGATTAAAGGAAACTTCAAAATAAAAAAAATTAAAAAGACTGAAAAATCTGAAGATGAGGAATTTGAGGAACTCATAGCCAAAGCAGGAGCTGGTTCTCATATGGTATTTAGAAGTGATAAAAAAGATGACGAATTGTTTATAGACGAAATTTAACAAATCTTGAATATCTTTATACAGTTAATGTCTTAATTTTAACTAGATTTTCTTATTATAAGTTAATAATAAACAATTTTTACACATACAATCCGATTTATCTAAAAATTCTTTAGGAATATTATTTACTTTCATGCACCAACAGGATTCTGAACTTTCGCACTCAAATTCGATTTTACATTTACTACATTTTTTCTTCGAAAATCCCATTTTTTCTGATTAAATTTATTTTTTTCTAATATAATAATTTTTTAATACAAATTTATACCAAAAATAACTAACAATTTTCAGCTCGATTTAAAAACTCTATGTAATAAGAACCACTAATGGTTAAGAAAAATAATACTAAAAAGACTCAAAAACAAATTATTGAAGAAATTTTTGAAAAAAAAACCTATGAAACATATTATGATGACTGGATTAGAAATTTTGCTTTAAATTTAAATCATATTTGGAATGGAAAATCAATTAGAGACTGTTTTTCTTATAATAATAAATTTAAATCAAAAACTGCATTAGTTATTGGTAGAGGTCCATCTCTAATTAAGAATAAACATTTAGAATTATTATCGGATAGTGGATATAATGGAACAATAATTTGTGCTGATAGCGCATTAAAAAGTTGTTTAAATTCTGGTGTGACACCCGAGAAATTTAAAAGATTTTACGTTGTTTCAATAGATACTAATGATTATGTAAGTAAATTCTATCAGGGTTCTATAGAAAAACGGTTTGGAAAAAAGATAAAATGTTTACTTTCCACTACTGTTCACCCTTCAACGTATAAGGATGCCAAAAAGTCAGGCATGGATGTTTTTTGGTTTCATACACTATTTGATTATAACAAGGGAAAGTCTTCATTTAATTACATTTCTGGAATTATTTCAAAAAGCAAAAATCATGTAAGAGGATTTCCAGCTATACAAACAGGAGGAAATGTGGGTACATCCGCTTGGATTTTAGCATGGTCCATTCTAAAATTATCTCCTGTTGGATTAATTGGCATTGATCATGGATACACAAATGATATGAGCTGGGTAGCTATTAGTGAACAACATAAAATTCCTAAAGGAATTAATCAGAATAGTAAAGCATTCAAAAAGGCGTATCCAACTGTTTACAATCCAGATTTTAAAACATATTGTAAACAAGATCCTATTTTCGTTTATTACAGTAATGCGTTACGAGAATTTATTCCTAAAGCACCAAGCTGGGTGAAAACAATTAACGCTACAGAAGGAGGTTCTATATTTGGAAAAGGCATTAAATGTATTAAATTTCAAGAATTTCTAAAAAAATTTGGATAACATAATAAATTTTAGAATTAAAGCCTTCTTTGTCTGTTATGTCTTTTGAATTATTTAAAAAATTTCATATTTTCAAAGTATCATTAAAATATATTTACCAAAATTTGAGTTAAAGAATGACAAAAAAACGACTTATCATCAATCCAGGACTACATAAAACAGGACACACTTTTTTAAATATTCAATTGTTTCCAAAGTTAGATAAAAATAAAATTTGTCATAATCCAAAAAAAATAACTGACATATTACAAGTATCATCAAAGAAAAAATTAGATGAAAGTGATATCAAAAAACTATCATTAGAACTCAATTCTGAATTAGAGAAAATTGAACAAGAGACTATTTTATTTTCATTTGAAGAACTATATGGAAATGTTCTTAATTCATATGAAAATTTTGAAAAGATAAATGAACTTTTGTTTAACATTTTACAAAATGTTGAAATTGTTCTTGTTATACGAAATCAACCTGATTGGATTTTATCACTCTACAAACAATATGTTGCTCTGAATAATTATGTCACAATAAATGAATTTCTGAATTTTAAGAATGGAGAATTCACTGTTAAATCCGATAAAAATCCATATTCTATTCATCCCTTTGACTATAAGTTTGGTTCAATGTATAATACGTTAATACAGATGTTTGGAGAAAAAAAAATTCATATTCTTTTTTATGAGGAACTTGCAAATCATCCTGATGATTTTATCCAAAGATGGTTAAGAATTCTTAATTGCCAAATTGATTTTACCGTTAATTTTCAGCCAGTAAACAGATCTTATTCAGCTTTAGCAATATATCTGACTTTAATCAAAGGAAAACTCTTTCGATCTGTACCAATGAACAATTTATCCCAAAATACAGACTCAGCTTTTATTTCTAAGATAAAAAGTTTAGCGAAAAATGAAAAATATGAATTTGAAAGTCAATCTACAAACAACGAATCAAAATTAAAAATTTATTTTGGTAGAACGATTTATAAGATCGCCTTTCAATTTCGTTTTCTAAGAAAACTAACTTGGCGGAGATTCATTCAAAGATATTTTGATCGCTTAATCTATGTGAATTGGGATTTAATGGGAAAAAAAAGAAAAATTTTATCTGAATATTTTTATCATGATAATTTAGCATTAAAGCCCATGTTTCCAAACAATGAAATTGCAAGTTTTTATTTAATGCAAAATAACCAAAAAATAAATTAATATAATTTCAAATTTCTTTAATTTCTAACAGCCTACTATCATTAAGGAAGTTCATATGCATTGACTTAAGTAAACTATTGAATCCAGGAGTTACACATATCAAATTTAAAAAATTTTTAAAAAATATGAATAGATAATTAACATCAGAAGATTTAATGATTGATTTTTTGATTAGATAAAATTTGAAAAATTCTCTCATTAGCATTTCCATCGTTTTTAAAATTAAATTCATCAATAAACTTTTGACGGCCTAATCTTAATTGGTCAGAATGTAGATTACTATTGAATATTTCCACAACAGATTTTTCTAATTCAGAATATTCTTCAACATACAATGCAGCCCCATAATCTTGATATCTTATTACATAAGCAAGATTTTCCTTTACCAAATTTACAGTAATTAGTGATTTTTCAAGAAGAATAGTTTCTAAGCCAACACTAGAATAATCCGTGATTACTAAATCTGCTGCAGATAATAATGTTGTAATATTTAGGTCATAAGTGATTAGAAATTTTTGATTTTTACATTCAGTTTTAATTTTATTTAAGTTAATGTCATCTTTATGCTCTACTCTTTTGTATATGGGATGAATCTTAATTATTACCTCAAAGTTATTTTTATTACAAAACTTAATTAATTTAATCATCCAAATTTCATCATCTTTATGATATCTACCCATAGCTATAACTAACAATTTTTTAGTGCTCACAATTTCAAATTCTTTTTCCAATTTTGATTTTGATTTTTTTGTATCCATCTCCTTTACGTAATCATATCTAGGATTCCCTGTAATTGTCAATCTATTTCTCTCATATCCTAAACTCGTTAATGAATCAATTCCGTTGTTCCCATGCACTAAAATTTTTTCTGCATGAAACCAATCTGCTAGTAAAGGTTGGGGAAAAATTGCAACTGGAAGTAAAGAATAATTAGAAATTTTAAGTTTTTTTGAAATCTGTAATGCTATGATTTCTAGCATTTCTCCATCAGCCATTGCAACAGTAGAATTGACCTTTAATTTAGTCAAAATATGTTCACAGATAATTGCAATTGAAATGGTTTTGAAAGTTTGATAAATAAAATAATTTGAAAGTTCTTTTAATCCAAAAACATGATTATTTTCCTCAATCGTTTTAATTATTTGGTTCTTAATCGTCTTACCTATAATGCTATTTTTGAATTGATTTTCTAATATTTTAATTTCATCAAATAAACTAACAAATGGAATTTTTTTCTTAGATAATATCATTGGAGTTGTGAAATCTGATGTTAAAATAAGACAACCAATTTTTTCATTTTTAAATCTGTTAAATACAGGATACCAGGGTTTCAAATACACATCCTCCCTACTTGTAGTAATAAAAAATATGCTTGTTGCATTCCTGGATTTTGAGATCTTTTTGTCAATTTTTTTGAGTATGTGTTTAATTGAATCTTTCTCTGTTCTCCGATAAAATTTGTAAGAAAAGGAGTTAATCGAATATGATAAAATTCTAGAACCTAATTTAGCACTAAACTGAATTTTTTTTAAAAATGATTTATCTCCAGCAGAATTTTTTAAAAAATTTTTTAATCTTTTTTGGGAAAGTTCGTTTTTGAATTTTCTGTTTTCTATCTCAGTATCTAATCTAACATATTCTATATTGTTATTTTTTAAAAACCCAATTTTAGAATTGGTTGAATACCCCATTGATTTGGATAATTCTAGAATAGCAAAAAAAATATCAAAAAAACCACTAAATATGAAAACCGTAGATTTTTTTTCCTCTAAAATAATTTTTGCTTTCATTAAAATAGTCATTTGCCTTAATAATGGATAATCAAATCCTCGAAAAATTTCATTTTCATTGTATTTTATTTTTTTAAAAATATTTAGATATTCATCCTGCAAATTCTTTGCTTCATGGTATGATCTTTCTCCAATAGTTCCATCATTTGAAGCAATTTCACTAAAAAGATATGTGTCAAAACCTTTATCTTTTATTTTGTTATGAACTGATAAGTTATCGCATATTACTCTACATGGTTCAGATTTTTTGGAAAGATAGTCATAGATTGATGCAAAACTTTCTTCTAAATTATAAGAAAAAAATAATTCGCATTGCATTTAGATCAATAATAACATCTATTTATTATTATTAATTTGTCTACAATTTAATTTATTATATTTCCTTCAATTATCGTGAATGAAAGCTAGCTTTGTTTATCAATTTTTTTCCTAGATTAATAAAATATAGTTCATTTTCTAGAAAGAATGTTGGTTTAGAGGGAATCTTATTTGGATAATCTTAGAGTTACATATTCAGGTCTAATCGCCTTTGGAGTCGCTATAATTGGAGTAATCACAGGCACTGTTTTCGTAATTATAGTTACTCGAACATTAACCCCAGATGAGTTAGGTTTATGGACACTAATTGGGAGTCTTGTAGGTTATGTTACTATTATAGAACCAGTTGTTACTTATTGGACCACCAGGCAAATTGCGAGAGGTGAAGCAGTTGGTAAAACTGCAATGTCCACCAATGGATTATTCTCAATAGGAGCTTTCGGTATCTATTTTCTAATCGCAGTCTATGTATCATCTTCATTAGGTGCAGATTTTTGGATACTAATCCTTGCATCAGCATTAATTCCTCTCTCTTTTCTAAATAACACCCTTAACTCCATTTGTTTAGGATTTAAACCTCAGGCAATTTCTTACGGAATGATAATCTTTGAATCATCCAAAATCCCACTTGGGCTTATTTTTGTAGTATTAATTGAATTTGGATTGATAGGAGCATTGATTGCAACCATTGGTGCTAGTCTAGCAAAAATGGTATTACTCTTGTTTTTATCTAAAGAAAAAATTGTTGGAATAGTTAAGAAAAATGTAATAAAATTTTGGTTACGAATGTCGTGGTTAACAATTTATGCAACTACAGGTGGACTAATTTACAAATTAGATGTCTTAGTTTTCTCTATAATTACAAGTTCTTTCGCGGGACTAGCATATTGGGGTGTAGCTGCCGCAGTAACTAATGTAGTAGCATATTCAGGAAGATTATCTCAAGCAGTATATCCAAAATTAATTTCTACAGGAAAAATCGAAATTGCAGAAGAAAATTTAAAACGATCAATGTATTTTGCAATTCCCATTCTTGCAGCAAATATTATTTTAGTAGAACCAATTCTTCATGTTATCAATCCAATCTATATTGATGGAATTTTCATAGTCATAATAATATCTTTCAGAGCATTTGTGAATATTTTTATGGGTTTTTTCTTTACTATTTTAGTAGGTAAGGAAAGTGTTGATGCCGACAAAAACGCTTCTTTTAAACAATATCTTCATAGTAATTTATTCTTAAGACCTACGTTGATGCTAGCACTATCAGTGATTTACATTTCTTCTTTAGTGGTATTTCTCGTCTTTTTCAGAACTCCTGAAATGAATGATATATTCCTCGTTACAATATGGTCATTAATTCTCCTAGCAGTAACTATAATTTTTATGATAATTGGAATGATTCTAGCACGAAAACAGTATAAAATAAAAATGCCTTTTATTCCCATTATTAAATATTCAGGAGTAGCAGCTCTAGCTTCTCTCATAGTATACCAACTTGTTGAAAACATGTTGGTTTATACTGAAAGCATCTACGAATTCATTCCACAAATTATTCCGATTTTACTAATAGGTGGTGGAATCTATTTTGGGATTACTTACGTAATTGACGATTCTGTCAAAAAATTATTTAAATCAATTATTAAAGAGATTTTTAAAAAATGAGATTACGTCTTGAACATTATAATTTTTATAATCAAGAATTTTTCGAGGAAAAAAAATGATAACAATTGAAGAAAAGTATGAACCAGATCAAAACTGGAACAAACGTGTTTTAGAATCCGAATTAGCAACTATTTATCAAACAAAAGAAATAGCAATAATTTATGAAAAACAGAATTTAGTCCCAAAATTCATTACTTTTATTGATAATAAAGGAAAAATCTCAGGTCAACTGTTAGTTTTTGAATCCTCTAGATTTGAAAAAAGTGGATTTAAGGGTAAAATTCTAAAAAAAGCTCCAGGTATAAAAAAATCTACTTACAAATGGAGTTATGGTCCAATAATATTAAATTATAATTTTTCATCTGAAATTTATGATGCATTAGGAAAATTTTTGATTAAGAAAAAATGCAAAGTTTCAGGAGTTACTCATCCCTTCTTTCAAAATAATATATCTGCAATTGGAAAAAACTTCAACTTACTTCCATGGAGTACATATATGATCGATTTAAGAAAATCAAAAGATGAACTCTATAATAATATCAAAAAAAATAGTGGTAGAAAAAACATTGAACGTTCAATCGACAGAGGAGTAAAAATTGAAGAGATAAACGAAAGTTCATTAGTAGATTATCATAACCTACAAAACATAAAGGTAGATGAATTTGGTAAAGAAAAAAATGTCAAATTCAAAGAATTAAAGGAACGGTGGAATTTGTTAAAACCTTTGGGATATTCTGGGTTTATTGCAAAAAAAGATGGAAATACAATAGGTGGTTTATTATTTTCCTTTGTAAATAAACACATTATAGAAGGCGGAGTGGTTCGTTCTCAGGAAGATTTTAAGCAAAAATTCTATTCACAGGATCTTATTAAGTGGAGAATCATTGAATGGGGATTAAACAACAAAATGAAATATTATAATCTAGCAGGTTATAATCCGGAACCAAAGAATGAGAAGGAAAAAGGAATTTTTAGATACAAGGAAAAATGGGGCGGAGAAAGACAAAATTATACAATAATTAAAAGATAATATTATGAACAAAAAGATTCTATTTTTTACTGATGGATGGTTTATTAATTTTGGAGTAGCTAAATACTTTCATGAAAATAATGATTTTGATCTCTACGCATTATTTGATGTAGACGATAAAGCAAAAAAATTTTTTAAAAATCAGGATATTGTAAAATACAAAAAAATTTGGTTTCTAATGGATTTTATTGAAAAAAAATACCAAAAACCAGATTTTGATTATTTATCTTCATTTGAAGAAAAATACAATATTAATTTGTGGGACATAGCATATAATGACAGAGCTTTTTACAAGTATAATCACTTTCATCAATTCACAGATGACGAAATTCTATTGGTAATTGAGCAAGAATGTAGACTTTTTGAACAGGTTTTAGATGAATCAAAACCAGATTTTTTGGTATTGATGTTATCGACTACTCATTATCATGAACTTTTACGTAGATTATGTATTGCAAAAGGTATAGAAGTTCTGATGTTAGGTTCGGCTCGTTTCCGTAATAGTATGATAATAACAAATGAATTTGGGACATTAGACAGTGAAGAAGATAAAAAAATTATAGACCCTATCCCAAAATTAGAAAATCCTGAAGAATTCTTAAAAAAGTATGATGCGGCAAAACAACAAGACGAATTCGTAAAATCTCAATTCCAAAGTCACACTTTTGAAAGATATCTTTCGATTCTGAAATTTTTCCTATCAGGACGAACTAAAACATACAAAAACAGGTATGGGAATTATGGACGAACAAAAACAAGAGTATTACGACATAAAATATTCCATCTTTTTAGAAAAAAATATCGAGGATTTTTTATAAACCGAAACTTTATCAAAAAAATTAATCGTTATTCTCCCTTCATTTATTTTCCATTACAAATGGAACCTGAAAGAGTTTTGTTAATTAGTTCTAAATATTACAACAATCAAATAGCAGTAATTTCTAATATTGCCAAATCCATTCCAGTT
>SDBS01002766.1_pt1 | contig 17391 bp, 20 predicted proteins | sample 2277091 | NCBI WGS metagenome assembly SDBS01 (sample SAMN10404972, study PRJNA504765) | marine sediment metagenome | isolation source: marine sediment core GS10_PC15, 163 cmbsf | place: Arctic Ocean: Southern Knipovich Ridge | collected 2010 | reverse complement strand
TGGTGTTATACCCAGCAGCAGCATCGGTTACATGTACGGGCTAGGCGACCAGTACGCAGAGAATTTTGGGGAGGAGCGGTGCAGGTGGCTGCACCCCCACAAGACCATGAAGGAGATGGGAATCATAGCGGGGGGCAACAGCGACTGCCCGGTCACCTACTACAGCCCATTCGTCCAGATGTACGCAGCCGTGACCCGAAAGTCAAGCAGCGGACAGGTAGTGGGCCCAGAGGAGGCCATTGATGTCATGGACGCCATCAGGGTCTACACTTGGAACGGGGCCTACATGAGCAAGGAGGAGGACAAGCTGGGAAGCATCGAGCCCGGTAAGCTGGCTGATATCATCGTCCTCGACAGGGACATACTCACCATCGATCCCGAGGACCTGCTAAACGTCCAGGTGCTCACAACGATGGCGGACGGCAAGATCGTCTACGAGGCTTAAACCGACTCGTAGGCCCTGCCGGTCTCGGGACCGCCTTTTTTCAGGTTCTCACGTATGCCCTCGGCGATACTGTTGGCTATTTTGGTGGGGTACTCGTTGGATATGCAACCGAGGCACAGCTGGTCCCTGTGGTTCTGAGCCAGCATTCCCCAGTAGAGATAAGGGAAGACCTCCGCGGATGGGCTGTATATCCCGAATATTCCGCATTTTTCCCTTAGCTCCATACACCTCACCTAGAATTCTGGCTTCGGCTTGCCCATCTTCTTGTAGTAAGCGGATTTCACGAAACCATAATAGGGGGGGCTGGGTGCCCATGGCCTGCTCTTGAACTCGGGGTGGAACTGGGTGCCCATGAAGAAGTACTTGTCAGGGAGCTCAAGAATCTCCTTGAGCTTCTTTTCCTTGCTCACGGCAGTGAACACAGCGCCTGCCGCCTCAAGCCTCTCGTAGTAATCTGAGTTTACCTCCCACCTGTGGCGGTGGCGCTCCTTGATCTCGGTTGAGCCGTACAGCCTCGCGGCCAGTGAGCCGTCCTTGACCTCGATCTTGTTTGACCCAAGCCGCATGGTGCCTCCCATCTCGTTGATCTCCTTCTGCTCAGGGAGCAGGTCGATGACTGGGTGGGGCGCCTCCGGGACGCACTCTGTGCTGTGAGACCCCTCAAGCCCTGCCATGTTCCTCGCGAACTCAACGGTTGCAAGCTGGAAGCCATAGCAGATGCCCAGGTAAGGTATATCGTGGACCCTTGCACGGTTGATGGCTATTATCTTGCCCTCGGCACCCCTGAGGCCGAAGCCCCCTGGGACGAGGACGCCGTCGTACCCGTCAAGGATTTTTGCCTTCTCGATGTCCTCCTCGAAGACTTCGGTCTCGATCCAGTCGATCTTCACCTGGCATCCAGCTTTCGCCGCGCTGTGACGCAGCGCCTCGTTGACGCTAACGTAGCAGTCAGCCAGCTCGGCGTACTTGCCGCACATTGCGATGTTGATCACGTCCGTGGGCTTCTTGTAGCTCTCGACCATTGCCTTCCACTCGGCCCAGTCAGGCTTGGTCCCGTTGAGGCTCAGGTACTCGACGATTAGATTGCCCATTCCCTGATTCTCAAGCTCAAGAGGTAGCTCGTAGAGGATTGGGACGTTGATACTGCTGAAAACCGCGCGCTCCTCGACGTTACACGTGCCCGCGATCTTGGCCTTGTACTCGTGTTCAAGCCGACCAAACTCGGTCCTTGCCACGATGAGATCGGGTTTCAAGCCAATGGCCCTGAGCTCCTTCACGCTGTGCTGCGTCGGCTTTGTCTTGGGCTCCCCCACGGCGCTCAGTGTTGGGACCAGGGTGAGGTGGACAAGGGACGTGTCATCGTGTTTCTCCTCGTAGATGAGCTGACGGATGGCCTCAAGGAACGGCAGACCCTCGATATCGCCGACGGTTCCACCGATCTCAACCAGCACGATGTCGGCCTTGCTTTTCTCTGCAATCAGCCTGATCCTGAGCTTTATCTCGTCTGTGACATGGGGGATGATCTGCACACACTTCCCCAGGTACCCGCCCTCGCGCTCCCTGCGTATGACCTCCTGGTATATTTGCCCGCTTGTCGCGTTGTTGAACTTGCTGAACTCGCCTGTGAGGAACCTCTCGTAGGTGCCAAGATCCATGTCGGCCTCGTACCCGTCGTCCAGGACGAAGACCTCACCGTGGATGTAGGGGTTCATGGTACCTGCGTCCACGTTCAGGTACGGGTCGCACTTGATGGCCGTTACCTTGTATCCCCTGACCTCAAGCATCTTTCCGATGCTGCAGGTGACTAGTCCCTTTCCGAGCCCGCTCAGGACTCCTCCCGTTATAAAAATATATTTTGTCAAACCAGTGACCTGCCAATAATAATGCGTTTTTCGTTGGCGGACTCTATAAATGATTCGTGTCATGATGTTTTACGGATAACGGTGAGACACCGTCTTGTTTATCGTTTTATTGGGTGAGATATTGGATGTAAACCGGATAGTTTTGTAAAAATGGGTTCTATTAGGCGAAAAGGAAGGGGGTGAGTGTATATAGGCTAAGAGCTGTTTACGCGCGGGATAATCGCGTCCGTGGTTATGTTGAGGCCAAGTTCCTTCAGCGGCTTCTCGCAACCGGGGTCCATGATGTGGGTGCTGTGCCACTCGCAGTTCTTCAGGGCCGGGAGCTCATCGAGGCACTCAGCCGCGTTTGGGTTGAACACCGCGCTAACGGCCAGGGCATCGAGTACCTCCCTGACATCCAGTGAGACATCTCCAAGCCCCATGCTCTTCTTTAGCTTCATGATGCTCTCGATGATTATTGGTGATAGCACATCGATCTCGTCCGGGACGCCAGCGAGTAACTTTACGGCGTTCAGCAGTGCCGCGGATTCGCTGTGAAGGATGGGACTGCGTTTACCGATAACAATGACCGGCTTTTCATCCATCCATATCTCGATGGCGGCACCTGAGTATATGCCGTTGCTTCCCTTTCCCTCTGTTTTCTTAGAGTCCTCCATCGCCGCGTGAGCAGCCGTCGCAACCTCCCTGTCCTCAGGCTTGACGCCCACCCGCTCCATGATCTTTTCCATGCGCTCCATGGTGTCAAAGGTGGTGTTGCCCTCGACGTACTCCCGCTTATACTGGTAGTACCTTCGGAGTATCTCCTGCCTGCTGGCCTCGCGGATTACCGCATCGTCGATGATGCCCTGGTTGGCCATGTTGACGCCCATATCGGTGGGGGACTTGATATTGGCCATGGGGTCGCCCTCTGGCACCATCTTCTCGATGATACGCTCCATGATGACAAAGTTCTCAACGTCCCTGTTGTAGTTGGTCGATTCCTCGCCGTACGCCTTCAAGTGCCAAGGGTCAACACAGTTATAGTCGCCGAGATCAGCGGTCGCCGCCTCGTAGGCTATGTTCACAGGGTGCTCAACTGGCAGGTCCCATATGGGGAATGTCTCGAACTTTGCGAAGCCGCTCATGATACCCCGTTTCCTGTCCTGGTAGACCTGGCTCATGGCGAAGCTCATCTTGCCGCTGTTGGGCCCTGGGGCGGTCACTATGATGATCTTCTTCTCGGTGGGGACCCACTCGGATTTGCCGTACCCATCGTCGCTGACCACCAGGTCAATGTCCTCAAGGTAGTTGGGGATCTCGTAGGCGATGAAAACCCTGATGCCCCGGTTCTCAAGTCGCTGCTTGAACTTTAGAGCCGATGGCTCGCCGCTGAACCTGTTGATGACCACAGCTGACACGGCCAGACCCAGCTCATCCAGGTCGCTGATGTCCCGGAGTATCTGATCCTCGTAGGTCAGTCCAAAATCACGCCTGACCTTCCTGCGCTCGATGTCCTTTGCGCTGATGCAGTGGATGATCTCAAGGTCGTCCCCCAGGGTCTTTAGCATCTGTATCTTCGTGTCGACCTGGAATCCTGGAAGAACCCTGGATGCGTGGTTGTCGAATCTCAGCTTGCCGCCGAACTCAAGGTAGAGCTTGTCGAAGAGGGCCACCCTCTCCATGATTCGCTTCACCTGTGCGTCAAGGTATTTCTGTGTATCAAATCCAATTTTCTTCACGTTGTGTTCCCCTTCAATACAGACATCTAGACCGATTAATGCTAGACAATATTCGAAAAAAGGGGGCGGGTGGCGTATAAAATCTTCGAATTAAGAAATTAAGCTCTGGGAGGTCATGACTTTCGGCTTTTCAACCCCCATTAGGTCTAAAATGGTGGGTGAAACGCTGCTCAATCCCTCGTTTTCCCTGAGTTTAACCGAGTTAAGGTCGGATTTGTCGGATATCAGTATGAATGGAACGCGGTTCAGTCCGTGGGATGGGTTCACCACGCCATCGGGGTAGAACATCGCCTCGACGTTACCATGGTCACCTGTGACCAGAATCGTGTACCCGTGGCTCAGCCCTGAATCGACCACCCGCCCTAGACACCGGTCAATCACAGTGGCCGCTTTGATACATGCCTCAAGGTCCGCGCTGTGGCCGACGAGGTCGCCATTGGCGTAGTTGACAAGTATGAAATCAAAGTTTTCCCCCTCGATCTCACGGACCAGCGCATCGGTGATGCCCTGTGCGCTCATCTCGGGCATCTCGGAGTAGCTGGACACCTTGGGGCTTGGGACCATGATCCGCTCCTCCCCGGGGTAGGGCTCCTCGACCTGGCTGTTGAAAAAGAACGTGACATGTGCGTACTTCTCGGTCTCGGCTATCCTCAGCTGCCTCAACCCTTTCCTGCTCAAAGTGAGCCCAAGGTTGTCATCCACCTGGGCCTGGGGGAACACCACGGGTAGGTCTAGATTCCTGTCGTACACGCTCATGCAGACATAGTGAATGCCGAGGGGCTCGCGTTTGAACCCCTTGAAATCAGACTGAGTCATGGCGTATGTAATCTGCCGTGCCCTGTCGCTCCTGAAGTTCCACAGGATGAAGGCGTCCCCGTCCTCCACAGTAGCGATGGGCCCGCCGTTTTCAGTCAGGGTAATCGGTTCAATGTAATAATCGGTTAGGTTAGGTTTTTCCACGTATTGATGATCGAGCGCATCAAGCGGGTTCGTCTCATATCGCCCCTTTCCCTCGGTCAGCAGTTCATACGCGACCTCGGTTCGACCCCAGTTGGTATCCCGGTCCATGGCGTAGTACCTGCCCACTATTGACGCGATCTTTCCAACGCCTTTCTCGTTGATGACCCGATTTAACCCGGTTAGGAACCCCTTGGCACTCCTCTCAGGCACGTCCCTGCCGTCCAGGAAGCAGTGGATGAACACATCTTTGAGCCCGTTTCTCCTTGCCAGCTCAAGGAGCGCGTAGAGATGCTCAGTCGTCCCGTGGATGCCCTGATCGCTGAGCAAACCAGCTAGGTGTAAACGGCCTCCAGTTTTCCTCAGGTACTCGACGGTGTCCTTGAACTCCTTTTTCGCGTAAAAGCTACGATCCTCGATTGCCCTCTTGATCTCCTCAAGTGGCTGCAACACGACGCGACCCGCGCCCATTGTGATGTGCCCTGGCTCGCTGCTTCCCTGAGTACCCTCGGGGATGCCCACGGCCTTTCCCGTGCACATTAAGGTAGTCCATGGGTACTCCTTCATGTACCTGTCATTGTTGGGGGTATCAGCCAGGTATACGGCGTTGCCCTCCTTCTTCTCGGAGTAACCCCATCCGTCCCGTACAATCAGTATGACGCGTCGATGAGACATCAGTGTGATGTGGCGCGTCCCTGATTAAAACCTGCCCGTCAGCGGCTTGAACGCCAGACATAGTAGCTTACCTACAAAGAGCGTATTTACCGCCACAAGAACCATTCAGATTACGTAAAAAGCTAACAACAGTTCATTATTATTAATACAATATACACTAATTTGTAGTAAATATTTTAAACAACTATGCATGTGTTGACTCGGTCGGAGTGTTTCTGATGAGGATTGTTATGTTGGGACCACCGGGGTCGGGAAAGGGGACGCGCGCGCACATCATCTCAGATATATACGGCATACCAGTCATCACGACTGGGGACATGCTACGGGGAGCCGTTAGGGAGAAAACGGAGTACGGGCTGGAGGCACAGACGTACATGAACAGGGGAGACCTGGTGCCCGATGAGATAGTCAACGGGATAGTGAAGGAGCGCATGGGCAAGCCAGATGTCTCCAATGGGTTCATTCTGGATGGCTATCCGAGGAGCGTAAACCAGGCAGACACCCTTGACGAGATACTCAAGGAAAAGGACATCGAGCTCACACACGTGCTATCAGTGGTCCTGAGTGACAAGATAATCATCGAGAGGCTCTCCAAGAGAAGAAGTTGCCCCGTCTGCAACAGGATATACCACATCACATTGAACCCCCCCGAGAAGGAGGGGAGATGTGACAAGTGTGGTGCGAGACTGATCCAGAGGAAGGATGACAAGGAGAACGTGGTCAGGTACAGGCTAATGGTTTACAAGGAGAACACCCATCAGCTCCTCGAAAGGTACGAGAAACTGGGTTTGGTCGTTGAGACGGACGGCGAGATCCCTCTTGATGGGCTCCGAGTACACCTGAAAGACATTCTTGGCTAACTCTTGTAGCCAATCATGCGGAGGAAATCCTTCCGCCACTTTATACCAACTTCATCCTCGATGCCTCTTGGCTTGCTGCCGTCGATAACACCCATTATCCCGCGTCCCTGATCTGTCTCTGCAACAATGACCTGTAACGGGTTCGCAGTGGCCGTTATGATCCTGCATACCTCGGGCACAGATTTCAGCTGGTTTAGCACGTTGATTGGGTAGGCCTCCTTGAGTAGGATGATAAGGCTGTGACCGCAGCCCAGCTTCAGGGAGTTATCAGCGGCTGCCTTTCTCAGCTCCTCGTCGTTACCGTCGTGCCTCACAAGGCACTCCCCTGATGCCTCGCTGAACGCCAGGCCGAACTTTATGCCCGCGGCACTTGATGATAGGGCATCGTAGACATCCTCCACGGTCTTTATGAAGTGGCTCTGGGCCAGGATGAGGTTACACTCCTCAGGGATATCCATCTGAACAATTTTTAGATCCATGATGAACCAGCCCCGCGCCAGTTTTTAACGATTCAGTCGGGATGCGTAAATAGAGCCAAGGAGTTGATTTAATCGATGAGCAACGGAGATGACAGCCACAAGAAACCAGATGGTTTCTCGGAGCGGCTCGGTGGATGGCACTTGGAGCTTGGGCTGGGGGATGACTTGGCCAGCGTCGCGCCCTACGTGCCCACGCCACAGAGCCTGGTCAACAGGATGCTTGAGCTGGTCGAGGCGGGGCCAGAGGATGTCCTTTATGACCTGGGCTGCGGGGATGGCAGGTTTCTAATCACCGCGGTGGACGAGTTCGATGTCAAGAAGGCCGTCGGGTATGAGCTCAACAAGCACCTTTACGAGGTGGCGGAGGACAACGTCGCCAAGCGGGGGCTCATCGACAAGATCAGGATCGAGAGCGGCGACTTCATGGACGCAGATTTCAGCGAGGCCACCATAATAACGCTGTACCTCACCACGTCAGGGAACGCCAAGCTGAGGCCAAAGTTCAAGGAGGAGCTACAGCCGGGAACCAGGATCATCAGCCACGATTTCCCCATCATGGGCTGGACCCAATCAACAGAGGACAGAGAGGCACTGAGCATCGGCACCCACAAGGTGTTCATCTACAGGATACCGGAGGCTTACGCCGAGAAAGAAGAGAAAGAAACCCCATCAGAGGACAGGTGGGGAAGAATAAAGAAACTTTTTGAAAGGTTGTAGGAAGGCTAGTCCTTCCAGAGGCCCAGCACCAGCGCGATGATGGCCATCCTTGCGTAGATGCCGTGGCCCACCTGCCTGAAATACCAGGCGTTGGGCATATCATCGACATCAGTGCTGATCTCGTTGATCCTCGGCAACGGGTGCATTATGACCACGTCCTTCTTGCCGTGCTCCTCGATCATCTTCCTGTCCATGACGTAGCTGTCCTTGACCTTGTCATAGGCATCCTGGGTCGCGAACCTCTCCCTCTGGACACGTGTCATGTATACCACGTCCAGCTTGGGCATGTTCTCGGTCAGGTCGCTGACCATGATGACATCCACCTTTCCCTTGACCGCCTCAAGTACCTCCTCCTTCATCTGGAGGATATCAGGGGCGATGCAGTAGACCTTGACATCATAGTGGCGAAGCGCCTTGAGCAGGCTGTGAACCGTCCTGCCGTTCTTCAGGTCGCCAACCAAACCGATGGTTAACCCGTCGATCTTTCCCTTGGCGTACCTGATGCAGTGCAGGTCCAGCATGGTCTGGGTGGGGTGCTCCCACGTACCGCTGCCCCCGTTGATGTATGGCACCTTGGCCACCTTCTTCGCCCTAAGCGCCGCGTCACTGTCCGGGTGCCTCATGGCGATGACATCGACATAGTTGCTGATTGTGCTGATGGTGTCCTCGAAGGTCTCGCCCTTCTTGGCGCTGCTGGTCATGGGGTCAGCTACCGTCGTGACGTTCCCGCCCAGCCTGAACATGGCGGTCTCGAAGCTGAGCCGGGTCCTAGTGCTCGGCTCGAAGAACATCGAGCCCAGTACCTTGCCCTTGGCCAGGTCGCTGCCCTCCTTTGAGATATCGACCATTTTGTCCGCTACACTGAGGATATAGTCCAGCTCTTCTCGGCTGTAATCCATCATGCTGATGAAATGCTTGTCTTTGAAATCTGAGGCTTGTACCAAATCTCACACCGTACAGAGGAAGAGTGTCCTTTCCCTTATCTTTCTTACCGTGGATATCCGTAAAACTGAATGATTTTGCAGTTATTTCGCCCCAGGTGGAATCTCAATCCGCATTCCCTGACAGAATAGAATTTACTCAGGCGAGTCAGTATATTGGACTCAGGTTCTAGGACGGGTACATCCCTATATCAATCAGGAAGTCCTTCAGCGAGTTCGTCAGCTGGTAATCCTTCAACTGGTCAAGAGTGACCCACTCAGCCTCTAACGCGTCGTCCATGGGGCGCATCTCGCCGCCCTTCACCACGGCGAGGTACTGGATGATGACGAAGTGGTAGTAGACCTCGCCCTTATCGTCGTACTCGATCTTGTCAACCACTCCGAGGCGTTTTGTAAGCTCAACATCGAGACATGTCTCCTCAAGCGCCTCCCTGACTGCCGCATCCTCGATTCGCTCACCCACCTCGACGAGGCCGCCCGGTACAGACCACAGACCCTTATCAGGGTTGGCGGCTCGCTTGATGAGAAGATATTTTTCACCGTCTTGGATCATTACCCCGACGCCCGCAATCGGCCTTTCCGGGTACTCCCTTCGACGGCTCACGGCTTGATGATGGAGGAAAGAGGGTATAAGCTTAGTCCATACCCCTGCTGGCCAGCTCCATGTGCACGAACCTGCTCATGGCCGTGCTTGAGCTGCTGGAGGGGTATAGCTCTGGCAGTATCTTGACCCAGATTGGGAACCTGCACTTCAGGGCAGTGCCCTTGATGATGGCCTCACCCGGCGGAAGGCTACCTATCAAGTCGGCGAACGCGGTGCCCATGATCTCGGCCACCCTGTTCTTGTCCACATCCTCCAGGCCGTGGCACACGATGTTGTTGGCGCACTGGGTGATAACCGTCTTCTCCACTGTGCTGAGCCTCTGGGTGACAGCCCACAGGCCGACCCCGTTCCTCCCGCCGTTGGTGGCGATCTCCTTGATTACGTTCAGCAGCTTGCCCCTTGTGTCCTTGTCACCGATCTCGAATACGCCGCGCTGGGGGGCGTAGTACATGGCCTCCTCAAGGACGATGACGCACCCGAATTTCCTGTTCTCCAGCGCCTCGTTGAATATCTTCCTGAGCACCTGGCTTACCACGAGCTGCTTCTGGGTCCACGTGTCCTTGCCCACTGACAGGTCCATGATGACCACGTTCTTGTCCTTCAGCAGCTCAACGGGGTCAAGGGGCTCGGAGTTACCGTCCGGGATGAGCTTGCTGTTCCCGACGCTGTTGATTACCTGCTGCCTATAGCTCTCGAACTCCTCCTCCTTCTTGTTGAAGCCCAGCTTCTCTGGCTTGACCCACGTGATTGCCGTCTGGAGCTTGTGCTTGGTCACAGGGACGCCCTGTGCGTAGAGTATCTTCAACGCATGGATCATGATCTTGGCGTTCCACCAGGTCTTCTGCCACCCGAACTCGCCAATGTAGTCCTCCCACGGGATAGCCCCTGGCTGGAAGAAGCGGCTCCATGGCACCTTCAACGTCTTCTCGGGCCCCAGGTGATCCCTGAGGCTGTTGTACTCACCGTCCTTGTCAACGATGAGGAAACGCACAGGAGGACTAGCGTTGACTGCCCTGCTGATCATGCTTATTGCGGTGGTGGTCTTGCCCGTCCCAACGGCCCCGCATATCAGGCAGCTCTGTCGGATGAGGCTGTACAGACCCAGCTCCACATCGAGGTCGGTGCTCGGGTCGTTACCCAGAAGTATCTTCCACTCACCGTTGGGCATGGTGAACTGTTTGATCACGTCCCTCTCGGCGAGGAAGACAGGCGTGTTCGGGGATAAGGGGTACCTCAATGGCCTCAAACTGCCGCCGTTATCAAGCCAGCCCCATTGATAAGCCACGGCGTGGAGGGTGCTGTCCTCGATATCCGTGATGACCCTGCCCTCCCTGAGCATGGCCTCCTCGTACTCCCTGACCCGCTTGTGGGGGAAGACCTTGGTCACCTGGTACACCACTGGCAGCCCGTTCTTGGGGTGGTCGATATAGACAAGGTTGCCCTTGGCGAGCTCAAGCCCCCTGAGCATAAGTACTGTGATCTCGCTGATGCCGTACTCGCCGGTGCTGCTGTAAGTATGCCCTACCCTTAGACTCCCATCCATCCGCTCTCCCCCCAGAAAGGCGCTACCTGTGTGATCTCACCGCTGACCCTGCTCACCCTGCCTAGGACCTCGCTGTATACATCGCTGATGAAACGCTTGGTCACCTTGACGGCCTCGTCGGCCTTGACGATGGGGTAAGGTATCCCGTTCCAGTAGCTCGTCGAGTAGCTGTAGTTTGCGATATCATCGAGCTGGTCAAGGCAGAAATCGGGAACGTCGATGCGGATAGGAGGGATCTGCCACTCCTTGGTTAACCTCATGTAGCTGCTGTAGATGGGCGTGTCAACCGCGTCCATGAACGGGCTCGTCTTTGTCGCCATCTGGAGGCCCATGCGTGGACTGAATATCTCGGTCATCTCCCCTGGCTTCAATGCGTGGAGCATCAGGAAGCTGTCGGTGAAATCAGTCTCCCTGCTCAGTCCCAGGACGTGAATGAGGTACCTAGCACTTGGCCTCTTGACGATGCCCGCGATGGCGATCCCGTTCTCCCTGCATTTATTGAGGAGCCTGTTCACGGCGTCGATGAGCCTCTGCCTGTCCTCCTCCTTGCCCGCGTTCTGCCACCAGTTGCTGTAAGCCAATGGGCCATCGATGAATATGAGCTCGGTCTCCGCGCCCCCCTCAATGTACCTGTAAGCCGTCTCATAGAGCCGCGCCTCCCGCCTGATATCCACCATACTCCTGAAGTTGTACTGGGCGCTATACGGCTCAGACAGGGACTCGGGGTTCAGGAAGAACCGTTTGCCTCCAGGTAAAGCATAGACAAGCGCGCCTATCACGGCGTACTGCCTGGACGCGAGTGGGATGACCTGGCTCCCGGCGTCAACCCCTACGACATGGACATAGTCCTCCCTCTTGGTCAGGGGGGTGATAATGATCTCGTCCCTGATCCACGCCGCCAGCTTCTTCACCTTGGGCGTCTGCTCGAAGACGTTCTCGGTGATCTCGTCCAGTATCAGGTTCCTCAGCGACAGGCTCAGGTTCTCGGGTGATGCTGGGATCGTTTTTTCCCGCGCAAATATTTTCTCTTTTACCGCCAGCATCTGTTACACGTTTCCTGTAATACCGTTCTGTGCAATACTTTTTTTCCAAGATATTTAAACCATACTTAGGTTTTGAGCATAATTTGGGATAATTGCTGTTTTATATATATAGTAAGAAATTAACACGCTCGTAAAACATGTATGAAAACTGACATTCCGACTTGATCCCAAAAATAAAGTTCAAATAACAAAAGACATACACATGTCATAATCAAAATGTCATCCAAAAAGAGCCTAAAAGAAGCAGTTTTCCGGGAATTCCTCCAAGATCCGAGCCTCGGACCAAGTGATATGACCAAGAAGCTGGACGCAAAATACAACTCAGTCAAGGCTGCTTTCGCCAAGCTCACGGAGGAAGGATTCCTTGAGCGCCCAAGCAGGGGAAGCTACAGACCTAACATGGCGTCCATAGTCCTGGACCTCATGGACCGCGTAGAGAAGCTGGAGTCACAGGTGAAGTAACGTGGTCAAATGGGAAGACGTACTGGAGAACGTATCCCCAAAGACAAGCCAGTTCAAGGTGCTCACGTACCTGGCTTTCAAGGGACCAAGCCAGCCAGCCACCATCTCGGCAGACAGCGGCATCCCCGCAGGCACAGTCAGGCCAGCACTGAGGACGCTACTGGACAAGGGATACGCAGTGCAACACGAAAACGGCAGCTATTCAAGCCTCGTGCCGTTCACCGAGATAGTCTCACATTTATACTCGGTGACCAAAAAGTAGGCGGGGAAGCCTTGTGGGTTCAGATGAGCTAGAGGGACTGAAGCGGGCAGATAGCCAGCGCCAGGTCTTGATGTGCCTCATCGAGACAGGTGAGCCCATGTCATCGCAGGACATCTCCGAGAGGCTGGGCATAACGGTGAACGCTGTCAACATCGCGTTGTTCCAGCTCAACAAGAAGCATCTGGTGGACAGGGTGTCCAGGGGGATTTACCGCTACCAGATGGGACCGATTCTCTTAACTCTTCTAAAGGAGTACTTTAATCGATAGAGATGAGCCTTGCAAAGCTGGACCCAAAGACATCGGCGTTCAAGGTTCTCGTGTACCTCACGTTCAAGGACAGGCCCATGAAGCCCCTTGAGATAACAAAGGGGCTTGGCGTGAACGGCTCAACGGTCAGGGCCCGTCTGGCCGAGTTGAAGAAGAATGGGTTGGTGGAAAGCGTTTCCGATGGGTACCTCTCTCAGGTCACCAGTTATGATATATTGATGAAGCTGACCCAGCCCTAGCTGAGCTTGATGAGCTTTCCAACCTTACCGATGTTGAGCTGCCTCATACCACGGTAGATCTTCATGTAACCGTTCTCGATCCGTACCCTGTCTCCGACGCTACCCTGCCTGATCTGCTCGTTCCACATCATTAGGACGATATCACCTGACTCGTCCTCAAAGGTACACTCGGTGACAGTGAGCGTCCGCCAGCTCCCCCGGCTCTTGACCTCCCTCGCGAACGCCTTCTCAATGATGTTGCCGTGGACGATTATCTTCCTCATATCAGTGGAGAGCTCGGCTATGGTTGGCAGTTCAACTGGCTCGATAACCTTCCTGTACCAGTCCGTCTTGTGCGGCACAGTGTTGATGAAACCGATCTTCTCGAAGCCGTTGGACTCCAGGAAGCCCTTGTTCGCCTCGTTCCACTCCACGTTACCCACAGTCCAAATCTTGGCTGGGCTAAGCTCCATGGCCGCCTTGAACGCATCAGAGGCGATCCCCTTTCTCTGGAAATCTGGGTCAACGTAAATGCGAACCAGCTCCTTGTGGTCGAATCCGTTCTCGCTGATGATGATGCCCCCGACTACGACACCCTCGCGCAGGACGCAGTAGGTCTCAAGCTTTTCAATATAGTAGAGGTGATCCTTTGCGGACTTGTAGCCCCTGGGGCCCCACTCCTTCTTGCCATACTGCTCCGATGCGTGCTCGTACGCCCTCTGGGAGACGAGGGCCAGGATACTCGCATCGTCCTCTGTGGCCTTTACTAATTGAATTTCGTTGGATGACATCAAATTACCTTGAGCTTCAATATACTGCCTAGTATATGGAGGTCTCGAAAGGGGCATCACTCAGAGGAAAATTCATCGAGTATCTCCTTGAGTGATTCGTCCCACGCCGGTAGGCCGACGGAGACACGAAAACAGTTCGCGCGTACAGATATTTCTTCAATATCAATAGCATTGGAGTAAATTCCAATGTTTTTAGAAAATACTAAAATAATGGGACGGGTTGGCTGTGAACGGGAGCAGAAAGATGAGCGTCATGGAGATTATAGACGAGGAAAATGTGACAACGGGGCCGCTAACCCGGATATTCCAGAACCCAACGGCGAGAGTCCTAGACCAGTCAAGACTTGTGGGAAATATGGAGCAGACAGTTCCCATGCTGCAAGAGTCCACTGACCTCGCGTACAAGACGGCGGCAAAGGAGGTCAAACGGCTAGTGGGGTTAGGGCTGATGGAGAGAACAAGAAAAGTAGGCAACGCCCAGACGTACAGGTTCAAGGTTGGTAACCACCTGAGCTCGCTGATATTATGCGCCCAGAGAATGCAAATCGAAAACAACAGGGAAGAACTTGAGAAATCAAGCACCGGATAGCATAAAATCAGCCTAAAGCTGCTAAGACTTATAGGACATCACCAAGAAAGTAGGTTTGATACAGGTTGTCAATCAAAACGCCGGGGCGGATAAGGGAGAGAACGGATGCCTTGCTGAGGCTCAAGAGGGCACCCAGCCAGGAGACAATATTCTACTACATGCTTGAGACCGGCAAGACCATGACGGTGAAGGAGGTCGCATCCGAGCTTGGCCTCACCGCCAAGTCAGCGGAGAGAGCCGTGGCCAAGCTCCTTGAGAAGGGGCTGCTTCAGCGCTCAACGTTCAGGGAGGGGACGTACACCTGCGACTCCAATATGATCATAGTATCCCTTCTGAGAACTGTTATCGAGCTTTACGAGGACATGGAGAACAGGCGCTAGCCGCTCTTCCTGATCTTTTCCACTACTTCATCATCGACCCAAGCCATCCCCTTTGAGGTTAACCTGTACTCGCTGCCCTTGCCGCTTGGCTTGAAGATGTGACCGCGTTTCCTCATCTCGTTCAACCGAGCAGCGACGATTATCTCTTTGCCGCTTGCCTCAAGGCGCTCCCTGATCCTCTTGCTAGTGGCCTCCTGGTTCTTCATGGAGTACAGGACGAGCCCGATGGCCTCGTAGTGGCTGATCTCGGCCCTGGTCACTATGACCGGCCCGTTCTGCCCGATCCTAACTATGTTTCTGAGCCTGTCCTCGGTCTGCTTGAGGTCGAGGATGCTGAGTTTTTCGCTGACCTTGTCAAGAAAATCATCGGTCAGGAGGGCCAGTGCCTCAAGTATCTCGTCCTGCGTGTCCCCTGAGACAGTGAGGGTGCCGTAATCGGTGTCTATGTTGAGCTGTAACTTTGGCATGATCATTCACCCTTCTCGTTGATGACGTATAGGTATCCCCTCTTCTTGTCCTTCCAGCGCCTGAGGGTCCCCCTCTTTATCTGCCAGCTGAGGACGCCGCTGATGGTGCTCTTGGGGAAGAATATGGCGTTGGCCTCCATGCCTTCTCGGAGCTCCCGGATGGCGCGGGGGGTCTTGCCCCAGTCGGTCTCAAGGAGGGACACTATGGCCTCGCTGCACTGGGTGGTGTGCTGGATATTGGGGTACTGGACATCGCCGTTCTTCTTCGGCCTCGGCGTCTCTGCCCCCTTCTGGTTGAACGCCTTGGTCACCTTCTCGATGATTGAGTCCAGGTCGTCCAGAGTGGAGAGCACTTCCTCCTTGCTTCCCCCTATCTCCAGCTCCTTGTCTCCGATTCTGACCTTTAGATGGAAAGGGGTTTCAGTCATGCAATCACTCGCTAGAACGTTTTCTAATATGGTGTAAGACTGGATATAATACTTATGAAGGGGGTGGGGTTCACTCGATGATGGCCCTGATGGCGGCGTTCAGGAGCTTGTTCACCTGCTGCGGTGACGCCTTGCCCCTGGCCTTCCCCATGATTACCCCCATGAGGGGCCCCATGGCCTTCATGCCCCGCTCCTTGACAAGGCCCTCCCGCTCCTTGACGACGGACTCCACGAGCTGTTTGACAGCGTCATCGCTCATCATCTCAAGTCCCAGCTCGCTGATCGCTCTCTCGGCGTCGTGGCTGGGGTTCCCTGCAAGGTAGACGAGCATACCGGGGATTGACTCCTTCACGGTAGTTCCGTCCTTGACCAGCATGAAAGTCCCCCTGATCGCGTCCAGTGACAGATCACCAGTTGGGACGCCGTCCCTCCTGAGCTTTGTTAAGTCCTCGGTCAGCGTGACCGCCAGAAGGGTCGTTGACAGCCCCTTGCCCGCCAGCTCCTCGAAAAGGTCGAGGTACTCTGAGTCAAGAATCTGGACTGCCAGCTTCTCGTTCAGCTCGTATTTTTTCTGGTACTTTGCAAGCTTCACCTCGGGCATATCAGGCAGGATCGCCCCGAGCTCTTCTATCTTCTTGGCAGTTATCTGAGTGGGCTTGACATCGGTCTCTGGGTACATCCTCGCCGCTCCCGGTCGCGGGCGCGTGAATCTTGTGGTCCCATCCTGATTGGCTGAACGGGTCTCCGCTGGAACCCCATTCAGAGCTTGGACTGCCCTTTCGACGACAGCGATAAGCGCAGACTTGCACTTTGACTCGTCATCGGCGACAATGACCACTGCGTCACCTGCATCGGCACCCATCGTCTCCCTTAGTTCATCGACCTCGGGTTGAGTGATCTTGTAGCCAGGAAGCTCATCGGTGTGGAATATCCCCTTGACGCCGCCCTTGAACTTGGCATGGTCGCTCATCTCGGTGCCCAGCCTCCTGTTCTGGCAGAGCTCCTTACCCGTGAGGCCGTTGAAGCCCTTGAGCTTGACTGCGTAGACCTTGCCGCCCCTCTTTAGCGCGTTGAGCAGTATCTTGGACTCGGTCTTGGCGAACATCTCTGACACGTCAACAAGGTCTGGTTTCAGGTCTCCTGCCTCCACGCCTCTTGTTTTTAGCTCCCCCTGGATCTCCACTAGGGCCACCTGCCTCTGGGCCTCATACTCCACCAGGGTCTTGAGCATACCCAGGTCCTGGGCGCCCTTGATCTCGATGATGCCGCCGTTCATGATGCTGACGTTCACGTCCTGCCTGATTGTTCCAATTCCCCTGCGGACCTTGCCTGTGGCCCTGAGGATGCTCCCGATCCTTCTGGCTACGTCGTATGCCTCCTGGGGCGTGTGCATCTCGGGGGCTGTCGTGACCTCTATCAGTGGGATTCCCAGCCTGTCAAGCCTGTAAGTGATGGTGTCCCCGTTCTCGGAAATCTTACGCGCGGCGTCCTCCTCCACGGCCACCTGTTCAAGGTGGTAGGTCTTGCCCCCCACCTCTATCTCGCCTCCAAGGCTCACGACGCATGTCCTCTGGAACCCACCTGTGTTGCTGCCGTCTACCACGGTCTTGCGCATGACCTGCACCTCGTCCACGGCGGTTCCCTTTGTCATCAAGCTGAAAGTGAGCGCGATTTCCATGGCC
>SDBS01002765.1_pt1 | contig 17395 bp, 12 predicted proteins | sample 2277091 | NCBI WGS metagenome assembly SDBS01 (sample SAMN10404972, study PRJNA504765) | marine sediment metagenome | isolation source: marine sediment core GS10_PC15, 163 cmbsf | place: Arctic Ocean: Southern Knipovich Ridge | collected 2010 | reverse complement strand
GCCGGTTAGTAACGACCGGGTTCCGCCGCGAGGTCATATCAGCGCTAACGCATAAGCCGGTGGGCCGGTACAGGTGGCTGTGCGTAGGCTGTTTCCACAAACTCTACGACTGAGGAGGATAACGATGGGCAGGACAATACCGAAGACAATCAGCAAGGAGACGGCGCAGGCGATACTGGCCGCGCCTAACACCGACTGCATCACGGGCTTGCGTAACCGAGTGATCCTGGAGGTGATGTATCGGGCGGGGCTACGGGTCAGTGAGGTAACTAACCTGAGCCCTGGGCACATACGCTGGGAGAGTTCCGAGATAGAGATACGCCACGGCAAGGGGGGAGGGGAGCGGGTGGTGCCCGTAGCGAGTGATACAGCAAGCTGGCTGGAGCGGTGGGACCGGGACCGACCGAAGAAGCCAGGGCGGGGAGGTTACTTCTTCTGTACGCTGAAGGGCAACCAGTTGACGACCCGCTACCTGCGAGATATGGTGGACCGATGCGCGGAGAAGGCGGGGATAGACCGCTACTCGGTGAGCCCCCACACATTCCGGCACACCTACGCGACTGAGAAACTGGACGACGGCTTCACGGTGCGGGAGGTGCAGGAATTACTCGGTCATAGCAACATCCACACCACGAGCATCTACTTGCACGTCAATCCGAAGGCATTACGGGAGAAGATACAGGGGCGAACAATGGAGCGGGCGGACGGGAAGGCCGACGACAGCCTGGAGCATAGGATACAGGAACTGGAGAAGCAGATAGCTCAGCTACGGGAAATCGCATCCCAGTCGTAGGGGAAGAGGTCCCAGTCATAGGGCGTAACAGTAAAGCCATGATCGTAGCGCCCACACCGGGGGCAGACCGCGCCTTCTTCTACGGCAGGGTAGAACTCCTCACACCGGGGGCAGTAGATGGCAGTCTGAATAGCCTGCTGGCCGTTAGAGTAGGCTTGCACTGCAGCCGGGGAGATATCCCAGACTGGATTGTTGTGGCCCGGGACCTTACGCGCAGCAAGCCGGCCGCTATTGCAATACCGCTGAATGGTGTGGTGGGACAGGCCGAGTATCTTACCAGCTTCCTCAGTGGTCACGGGGAAAGAGTAGCTCCTCGCTGTATTTAGCAAACAGCTTCGGGAAGACAGCACGTTTCTCGGGGTGTACCTGGCACCAGAGCCGCTCGCCTTTCTCTATCCGCTGCCGTAGCTCCTCCTTATTGGTCACTTTGTGAGCTCTACCAACTCTCCGTGGGCGGCAGCGGTTGAAGGTCTACACCCGAACCGCCACGGCCATAGGGCGCACCAGGGTGCGGTACACTCTCTGACGTCCTGCCGCGTTTCCACGCAGTCCAGACAGTGCAACCTAATCGCTCGGGCTGGGAATGTGAAGCCGCCATCCTTGCGGTACAGGCCAGCCCGCAACTTGCCAGAGCTACCCGTATCCGCTATGGCCGCCGCTTCCTTGGGGTCTACCAGCTTGCCGTGACGAGCAGCAGTGGCGGGGGTAACTCCAAACCTGTAAGGCCACAGGTAGCAACTAAGAGAAATACAGAACTTCACTTCGTTGAAATTATTGCAGCAACATTCCAGACATTTACTCCGGATTGCTTTCAACGCGCTTGTGTATTTGTTGCGGCGCATCTAACTTCTCTCCTTTCTCAGGAGAGCGAGTAGGAGACCCACTAATCGCCCTGGCTTGCGCCGTTTGGGGTTCCCCTATGTAATGGGTCATCTTGGCATTCCCAATCGCTCTAAGATTGAGAAACCCCTGCTGACGAGCATTAGTCGTCTATCGGCTCCCAGCTATCGCAGGTGGCTAAGACGTCTTTTCAATCCTCTCCAGCAGATCCTTACCCTGGTATTCAGTGCGCTCCCCACGGATAGTCTCGGTGGCGGTTTTGCGGATTTCAACCGCCTTATCTTCGGTCGTTGTGGTGGTCACTGTGTTACCTCCTCGGGGGCTTTGCACGGGCACCAACACTTCGGGGTCAGCGGCTCGCCACACCTGGGGCATAGCCGCGGCTGTACCAGGCCCGTGAAGGCAGTCTCCTCCTCAGCCTCGGTCTCCTGCAATTCCCGCCGTCTGATCGCGTCATAGATTGTCAGCTGTCGGCTTGTCCTAATGCCACCCCCAGAGCCCCCCGGCGACCTCCAGGAGTAGCGCTTCAATACCACAGTGGAGATCAGCGGAATTGAGATTCCAGAACGAAAATGTACCCCAGAAGCCCCTTTTCGCATCCCCTAACTTCTGGTACTTCTGGTACCTCTGGGCCTTCTGGGTAACTTCTGGTACTTCTGGTATAAGCGTCATAGGCTCAACCCCCCTAAAAACCCCGTAAAATCAAGCAGAGGTACCAGAAGTCAGCAGAAGTACCAGAAGTACCAGGAATATACCAGGTGTCCCTCTCATATATCATAATCCTTCCCCCTGGAAGTCAAGTGTGGACGGCTCCTGCGCGGGTAGTTTCCACCACCAGGACATCTTTGCGTCTTTGTCGGCGTCCTGGTAAACGTCCAGGTGCATACGGTGTTTGGCTGTTTTGATGTCCTTCTGGCTAAGTCCCATATCCTGCGATTCAATTTCTTTATACACATCGCGGGCCAGGCGTGGGCCGTCGGCGAGAAAAGTCTGGAGCCAGGCCGCTGCCCGCTCCCACTTAAACATTCTGCGCTCCCGGCCCTTTGCTACGGGCGGCTCCCCGAAGTCAACTGTGGTGTCCGAGACATACAGGCCAAGTGAAGGCGGTTTCCCGCCGAAGGTCCGTTTGGCCACAAAGACCTCAAACTCGTCTTTGTCGGGGTCTGGCCGGTAGTTCAGGATCACGACGCGCGCAAACTGGCTGATGACTGAGCTGCCGCGCAGGTCGGAGGTGGTGGGGCGGGGCTTACCTAGTATCTGTTCAGGCTTCCGGGTGAATTGAGTTATGAGCCAGGCTTGCTTGTACTTAGCACAAGCGTTCACACTGGCCTGCATCACAGACCTGATGTTAGCCGAGTTCTCCTCGCCGGTATTCGCGCCGGCCAGGCCGTCTATAATGACCAGGCCACAATCATTCTGCTGCGCCGTGTACCCGATCTGCTCGGCTGTGCCTTCTTCAAGGAGATCTACCTGGCCTATGCCGCTTTCCCCCCAAAAGTGAACGTGGTCAAGCCAAGGCTCAAGGCCCCACCGCCTTGCCCGCTCCTGTATTTCCCCGACCATGCCTTCCGTGTCGATCCAAAGGGTATCAGTCGGCGGCAGGGGACCTTCTTTGCTGTCCAAGTCTCCAAAGGCCACCACACCGGCTGCTGCTGCACTTACCATCATACAACTAATGGTCTTTCCGGATTCGTTGTCGCCCCCTGCGATATGGACATAATTGCGCGCGATCCAGCGCGGCCATATCTCCTCCAGGTCCTCCCGCCTTAGTTCGCTGCCCAGACAGGTCTCAACAGCCGACGGCCCAGTAGCTCCTATCAATTCGTTATAAGCTCGCTGCCCGACATCTGTCCAACTCGCAAGCGTTTCACCCAGCGGCACGCTTAGGTCATATAGGGCGTCAACCAGCTTGGGGCTTTGACTTAGGACCTTCCGCCTCAGGGCATAATCAGACAGGGTCTTTATCAGGCCGGGGATGTGTGCAGGTATGGTGGAGTACGCTTTGACAACGCCCTCGCAATGAATCAAGGCATCTTCACTAGCGCCGCGCTTTTTCAGTTCGCGCCGGAGGTTAGACAAGTCTGGGGTAGGCTGTTCGCGCACGAGTGCAGTCAGCGCATTGCATATTTCTTTGTGTTCAGGGAGGAAGAAACATTGGGGTGTAGTCAGGGCCAGGGCTGACTCTGCCACTTCGCCATACTCTATGATGATCCCGAGAAACTCGGCCTCTGCTTCATTGTCTCGGGGCCATAATCTTTCCTCGTCTGATTGCTTCTTCTGTGGTGCGATTCTCATCGCCCCCTTTCTCTGGCGCGAAGGGCGGGCGGCCCAGAAGGTAGGGGGCCAACCGCAACCGCCCACCGCCGCGCTGCGCCGTTAGGCGCAAAGTATTATCGGGTCACAGTGTATGTCAAGGTCCTGGCCGCCAGCCTTCTTATAAGCCTCCCAGAGCCTGGCGGCCGCCGCGCGGAAATCGGGTGTCGTTGGTTCCCCCGTAACACCCCCAGCTGCCGAAGTCAAACTGGGGACCGGGCATCATCACCATTTTCTGGGGTATTTTCGCGCCACTCAGTTAATAGTGCGAAGAAGGCGGACACATTACCCACCATCGCCCGGGCGTCCTCGCGCGAAATCTCTGTGCCGGTTCGTTCCGACCACAAGTCGATAGTCTGCTGAATTATATCGTTGCTGGCTCGCTTCACTCTACTAGTAAAGCGTTAGAAACGACCTAACAAATGTTAGTTTGGGGCTAACAAAAGTGCGAGAGGAAGAAAAACTACAAAATCCACTTGACGTTGCCGAGGACATACATGCACGAGGAGCCAAGTTCGATGTGGTGATCGAAATGCTTAGCAAGATCGGGGTAGTGTCTACCGATTTTCTTTATTGCTCGCGTTATGCAATCACGGACGCTGAGCCTTACTTTTTCTGAATCCCACCGTGACGGGCTTAGGCCTTCTTTCTCCAACTGTTCTATGCTCATCCTCGCATAGTGGTTGAGATTGGCTGTGACTTCTGGCTTCTCCAGCGACCACACAATCACTAAGACATGGATCAGCTTGTTCGGGTGGGCGAGGAGATAATGGATGTAATGCAGGCCTTTCATATGTCGGAGGCGTATCGACTGGCCGTCATAGGTTATAGTCCAATCTTCGTCTTCTTTACGGAAGACATTGCCTACTGGCGACGCCTTCCTGACCGGGGCACCTCCCAGACTTTGTGATACAAGCCTCTTCAATTCCGCCTTATAGAATTCAGTGAAATCCTGAGCCTTAGATTCAATGATCCGAGAAAACTCTGGCCTGTCCTCTGGTCGACTTGTGGACCCCCCATAGAATTTGTCGAAAGCCTTGTTAACCTCCTGATAATATGCGTCACGCGCTTCATTTGCCTGGGTTTGCAATGCCTCCAACACCGCGAGTGCAGAGTCCAGGTTTTGTCGGTGCGGTGTCCGTACAACGTCGAAATAGTCGTCGATTGTCAATTCGGTTCGTCCAGCTGGGTCTATCGCCACAAGCGGCCCCAGGGCTTTTCGTGTTCTGCACCACGTCCCAATCCTCACCTCTTGCTCAATGTGCCAGACGACCTCTAGAAGGCAAGACAGTCCACCCGGCAAGAGGCCACCAATGCTGGGCTGTGTCTCTGTACTAACATTCGGCGCATAGGCACGATATAAGCGGTCCATACCAATACAGAACTCGAAGCCTCGGCCTGACAGAGCTTCGCCAACTGACTGTGCACATTCTGCCCGTAGCGTTGCCACGTCTCGGCTCCGCAAGCATTGGACAAGAAGCTTTAGAGTCTCGACCTTGAGTTCAAAAAGTCGCGGTCGCATCTCAGTTAAGCGGCGTGCGTCGTCCGGGTCAAGTCCATGCAGGAGGTCTGCTTCCTCGTAAGCGCACTGTCGAGGTTGCGCACGGCTGCCCCCCTGGTCAGTAGCAGGGGCGGCTGTTGTCCACGTATAGGTGTACGTGCACTCCAGAATCACCGGCTCGGCGCTCGTTTCCGCCCGTTGCGCATCTCCAGCTAAGTGCTGTGGCCGGGATTTCTCGGCTCGTGCGGGCAACCTCGTGTAGTAGGTTTTAGCCAGCCACTGCTCAAGCCATGGTGACGGTTCAAAACTCGTTGCGGGATATCCTGTGTTGACTATGTGTTCCTGGTTGCGTCCTAGGTAGTAGAGAAAGCTCTCTACGAGGGATTCAAGCTCGTCCAAGGCATGAAGTCGGTGACCCATGAAGCCCAGGTATGGTGTGCCAAGGACCCGTTTCGTGAGTTCAGTCAAATCCTCATTCTCAAACAGCCCTAACGCATCCTCAGCTGGCAAACTCTTCAGAGCCTGCTCTAGGTGAGGACGAAGTAACACACCGCACCTTAGAATTTCATCATGTAGCTCCGATTTGGTGGCACAGCCAGGTGTACGATAATAGGACATACTCTCGAGAATGCGCCTGACCCGTTGCACATCCACTTTGTAGAGGCTGGCCAGCCTATCTACTTGTCTATCAATTTCGTTCTGTTCTCGCTGACGCAGTGCCGCCGATTCTGCTACCTTCTGCCAAACATTATCCGGACGCTTTTCATAGTTGCGGTTGGACGGCTGGTCTCCATTACCTGCGTTGCCTGTTGGCATCCATACCGCCTCCTTGCGCCTATAGCTTTCGCCGTGAGTTTTGTCGGCCCTCTCTGCAACGGGTGCACGGAGGAAGTTCTGGGCAGGAGAAATGAAGCACAATGGTGAATCATTCAATCAACACGTCGGTATGGCATAGTTGTGGGGTGAAGGAGGCCAGACATTGCCAAACATATTTGACAATGTTGAACTGAGACTAGCGGATGCCCTCCGGGACGTAATGGCGGGGGCCAATTCGGCTGACTTCTGCGTTGGATACTTCAGTCTGCGTGGGTGGGGCGAGGTAGCCGATCTGGCCGAGCCCTTGAGCGGCGACGAAGAAGAACATGTGCGCGTCTTAGTGGGGATGCACCGTCCGCCCGAGGAGGCAATGCGGGAAACTGCAAGGGCCATTCGAAGGGAGCAGAGGTTGGACGCACCTGCGATAGCGCGGCTCAAAAAGCGGTCCAGCGAGAGTTTCAAGGAACAGCTGCAATTCGGAGTACCCACTGACAGTGCCGAGGCAGCCTTGCGGCAGCTCGCCCGTCAGCTCCGATCACGTAAGGTCAGAATCCGCTTATTCCTACAGTATCCGCTCCACGCTAAGCTCTACCTCGTGCACCGGGCAGATGTCGCCGCGCCACTAGTCGGCTACGTCGGCAGCAGCAATTTGACTCTCGCCGGGCTATCCCGTCAAGGAGAACTAAACGTGGATGTGCTTGATCAGGATAGCGCCCAAAAACTACAGCAATGGTTCGAGCAGCACTGGAACAACAAATACTCAATTGACGTTTCGCTCGAGCTTGCTGAACTCATCGAAGCGAGTTGGGCCAGTGAGGAGTTGATCTCGCCGTATATTGTCTACCTTAAGATGATCTATCACCTGTCCAGGGAAGCTCGCGCAGGCGAAAAGGAATTCAAATTGCCCAAGAGCTTGGAAGGCGTGCTTCTGGACTTCCAAGTCAAAGCGGTTTCCCTGGCCGCACATCATCTCCACGTGCGTCGCGGCGTGCTGTTAGCCGACGTGGTAGGCCTCGGTAAGACACTCATGGCAACGGCCGTTGCGAAGATCACACAAGAGGATGAAGGCGGCGCTGCTTTGGTCATCTGTCCGCCTGCTTTAGAGGGCATGTGGAACGACTACCTTCACAAGTACGAGCTTGCTGGCCAAGTGGTCTCGCTGGGCATGGTGGCGAAGGTTCTGCCTGACCTAAAGCGATATCGCCTGCTTATCATCGACGAAAGCCACAACCTCAGGAATCGCGAGGGTGCCAGGTATCAGGCAATACGGGATTACATCGAGGAGAATGAACCGCGCTGTCTGTTGCTCACAGCCACCCCCTACAACAAGGAATACGTTGACATTAGTAACCAGCTGCGCCTTTTCATCGATGAGCGTCGAGACTTAGGGGTACGCCCCGAGAGGTACTTCGAGGAGGAAGATGAACGAGATTTTGCGGTGCGCTTTCAGGCGCCGTCTCGCTCCCTTGTAGCTTTCGAACAAAGCTCTTACCCCGAAGACTGGCGCGACCTCCTCCGCCTTTATATGGTGCGTCGTACCAGAGAGTTCGTCATAGAGAACTACGCCCAGTATGATACCATTCGCGACCGTCACTACGTAACATTCTCAGATGGCTCGCGTAATTACTTCCCCTTGCGTGAGCCTGAGACAGTACCGTTTACGGTGCAGGAGAGTGATCCCGACGACCAGTATGCCAGGCTATATACCGAGAGCGTTGTGGATGTGATCAATGGTCTTGCTCTACCGCGTTACGGTCTCGCGAACTACCTCGACCCGAAAGAATGCGAGTCCGCAACCGCAGCCGACAAACGAATAATGGACGATCTGAGTCGTGCAGGCAAGAGACTCATGGGCTTTTGCCGCACGAACTTGTTTAAGCGACTGGAGAGCAACGGACACTCTTTCCTGCTATCGCTCCACCGGCACATTCTTCGGAACCTAGTCGCCTGGCACGCGTTGCAGCACGACCTAGAGATGCCCATCGGAACTCAGGACCCCGGCATGCTAGATGCCGCCATATCTGACGCAGACACAGATCTCAGTGAACAAGATGACAATGAGACGCGGGATGCCCAGGCAGCCTACGCCACAGATATAGATGTCTATAAAACCCAAGCAGCCGAAGTTTACCAGTCATATCAAACCGATTACAGTCAGCGCTACCGGTGGCTCCCTGCGAAGTTCTTCATGGCCCGGTTGGCAGACGACTTGCTTGCGGATGCTAAAGCCTTGCATGACATATTATCCACTGCGGCCCCTTGGGACGCGGAGCGTGACACCAAACTCGAGGCATTGGAGGATCTGCTCCGGAAAAAACATCCAAAGGAAAAGGTACTCGTCTTCACACAGTATGCTGATACTGCCAGGTATCTGGTGGATCAGCTGAAAAAACGTGAAATTGACCGCATCGAGGTCATAACGGGCGGCAGTTCAAACCCCACCGCTATTGCTCGCAGGTTCAGCCCGAAAAGCAACGAATACCAGCTACCTGCTCGCGAAACTGAACTCAGAGTCGTCGTGGCTACTGATGTACTGAGCGAAGGTCAGAACCTCCAAGATGCTCATATCGTGGTCAATTTTGATTTGCCCTGGGCTATCATCCGCCTCATACAACGAGCCGGACGACTGGACCGCATTGGCCAGGAAAATGACACGATCACAGTATATTCGTTTATGCCGGCGGACGGTATCGAAGACGTCATCCGCCTTCACTCCAGACTAACGGACCGATTGGTGGAGAACCAGGAAGTAGTCGGTACAGATGAAAGGTTCTTTGGCGAGGAATCGCTCACCGGTGACAAGCTGCGCGGCCTGTATACCGGGAAGAGAAACTCTCTCGAGGGGTCTGGCACGGACATCGAAGTAGACTTAGTATCAGAGGCCCAGCAGATCTGGAACAGCGCTCCTGAAGAATCCCGAAAAAGGGCCATGGCCTTGCCGCCGATAGTATACGCTACGCGTGCGCATTCTCCCACGCCGGAAAACCCGGCAGGTGTCCTGACCTACCTTCGCTTGCCGGACAGAACCGATGCCCTGGTTCGCGTAAACAGCAAGGGTGAGGTCGAGTCCCAGTCCCTTTCGTCAATTCTGAGAACGGCTGAGTGTCCGCCCGATACTCCAGCGTTGGAGAAACAGGAGAATCATCACGAGTTAGTCAGGCAATGCGTCGTGCATGCCGTGACTGACGAAAGCCTCCTCGGGGGCCGGCTGGGATCGCGCCGGGCTGTTCGGCGAAAAGTGTATGAGCGGTTCAAGTCGTACTACGAGACACTGGACAAGGAGAGAAGCCTGTTCGATGCTCAAGCCGCACAGCGTGTTGATACGGTCATCAATGCCATCTACAATAACCGGCTGACTCGGCGGGCTCGCGACGGGTTCGCGAGGCAAATGAGGCTTGGGATATCCGACGAAGACCTGGCTCTCATGGCTATCGACCTCTATGATGACACCCGACTGTGCGTCTTTGAGGAGCATGATGACACCCAGCAGGAGCCCGAGATAGTTTGCTCCATAGGCCTCAAGGCAGTGGAGGGTGACGAATAGGATGCCGATCAATTTCGCGCGCACACGTCAACTCCTCAAAGAACTTGATTTGCAAACGCTGTTCGTGGAAGAGCTTAACTGGGCGGTTCCGAGGCGTACCCCGCTCGAAATACAGGTCAAGGATGGCTGCTTCCTGGTCACGCCGATAGCCGAGCAAGGCGGGATGGTCGTCTTCACCGTGGAAAACAAGTCGGGCGATGGCATTCCCGAGCGCCCGACCCGCCTGGCGATTGACACCAAAGTCACCGAGCACGCCTACGAACACCTGCTGGTATTCGTCAACCAGGTGGGGACAACGTCACTCTGGCAGTGGGTGGGCCGTGAAGACGGACGTCGCAAGCCTTACGAGCATCGCTACCACGTTGAGCAGCCTGGCGACAGCTTGCTCCAGAAGCTCGAAGGGATAGCGTTTTCCTGGGACGACCTGGACGAAGAAGGTCGCGCATCTATTACCGCAGCCACGGAGAGGGCTAAGGCAGCGTTCGCCACCGAGAAGGTCACCAAGCGCTTCTACGATGAGTTCAAAGGGCAGCACGATCAGTTCCTGGACTTCATTCAGGGCGTTGAGGAACTCGATGACCGTCAGTGGTATGCGTCGGTGATGCTCAACCGGCTGATGTTCATCTACTTCATTCAGAAGAAGGGGTTTCTCGGCGGTGATGGTGGCTACCTGGGCAATCGTCTGGCCAAGTGTCGGCAGGAGGGCATACCTTACTACCAGGGCTTCCTGGTTCCCTTGTTTTTTGAGGGCTTTGGCACCAAGCCGGAAGAACGATCCAGCCAAGCCAACGACCTACTGGGCGACATTCCCTATCTCAATGGCGGGTTGTTTATGCCCCACCAGATCGAGACCGAGAACCCCGATATCGCCATACCTGACACAGCCTTCGAGCGCATTTTCGCGTTCTTTAACCAATATCAGTGGCACCTGGATGATCGGCCCCTGCGCGCGGACAACGAAATCAACCCCGATGTGTTGGGATACATCTTCGAGAAGTACATCAACCAGAAAGAGTTGGGGGCCTACTATACGAAGGAAGACATCACCGGGTACATCAGCAAGAACACCGTTTTGCCGTTTCTGTTTGACAAGCTCCCGCCCTTCTGCCCGGACGCCGTGGTTCCGCTGCCTATCAAGGATATTGAGCCCTACATCTACGATGCCGTGGCCAAGGGTGTTGACCTCCAACTTCCTGAGCATATAGCCGTTGGACTTGACGATGTGTCTAAACGCCAGCACTGGAACGAGCCGGCTGACCCAGAATATGCCCTGCCCACAGAAAGCTGGCGTGAACACATCGCCCGACGCCAGCAGTATCAGCGCATCAAGGACGCTTACGATGCCACCGAAATCGTCTCCATCAACGATTTCATCACCTACAACCTCGACATCATCGAATTCACCCATGACTTCCTGAACGATGTCCAGGACCCGATGGTCATTCGGGCCTTCTATTTCGAGTGTCTCAAGCAGGTGACCATTCTGGATCCGACGTGTGGTTCCGGAGCTTTCCTATTTGCCGCGTTGAACCTGCTTGAGCCGCTTTATGAAATCTGCCTGGAGCGTATGGAGGAGTTCCTGGCCCGCAAGAAGCGCCATCCCCAGTGGGCCACCCAGTTTGAGGCTGAACTGGCACGTCTCCGTCAGCACCCGTCACGGCGCTACTTCATCTACAAGTCCATTATTGTGAACAACTTGTTCGGTGTTGACATACTGGAAGAAGCCGTGGAGATCGCCAAGCTGCGCATGTTCCTGAAGCTCATGGCCGAAGTCGAGGACGTGGACGATGTGGAGCCGTTGCCCGATATTGACTTCAATATTCTGGCCGGCAACACTCTCGTCGGCTATGCCACTCTTGAGGAGGTTGAGAAGGCCAAAGTTGAAAAGCTTGATTTCGGGGGCATCGTTGACCGAGTGCGGTCGGTGGACCGCAGTATCCGCAATTTCCGCGACCTGCAAACCCAACATGGGTTTGATCCCCAGCATTTCCGTGAGTCCAAGGCTAACTTGCAGGCCGAATTGCGCGAAGTTCAAGCCGAACTCAACAAAGACCTGGCCGCCGAATACGGCGCTCAGGACGTGGATGCCTTCATCGCCTCCCATAAGCCCCTCCACTGGTATGTTGAATTCAACGACATCATCCAGCGCGGCGGATTTGACGTGATTATCGGAAATCCACCTTTTGTGGAATACCGGAAGGTCAAGAAGAAGTACACGATTAAAGGCTATGAGACGGAGAGTTGCGGGAACCTGTACGCATTTGTTCTCGAGGCTTCCCTTAACATTGCCGGCCGAGACGCTGCGGTCGGTATGATACTGCCAATCTCGGTTGCATGCACTGATCGAACTAGGCCACTACAACATCTAATCATTGAGTCCACGGACTGCTGGGTAAGTGCGTTTGATGTATTCCCGGCTCGAGTCTTTGAGGGCGCGGCTCAGCGAGTTGCGATACTCCTCATGCGGCCGAATGAGCAGTCAGGAGTCTCCGGCCAAATCCGTACATCTCGTTATATGCGCTGGTATGCCGACGAGCGGACATATCTGATGCAGCGAATTTGTTATGAAAACGCAGGACGGTTTGTCAGCCCTGGGTGGCTTCCGCGGCTTGGCTTCGGCCCAGCGGCAGACATCCTATGCAAGTTACGCGGGCCTCTATTCAGCGAGTACATGCGAGATAGTAGCGAGCGGCCCCTATATGTTCACCGCATCGTCAACAACTTCATCAAGGCAGTGGATTTTGCTCCAAGCTACTCAAGCCCTGCGACCGATGCTCGGGTATCCCCTGATTTCAAACAGCTTGCGGTTGCGCCAGAGTTTTACGAGGCGACAATGGCACTACTGAACTCATCACTCTTCTATTGGTATTGGCGTATGCATGGCGATGGCTTCCACTGCGGCTATCGTAACATGGGCAAGTTCCCTGTCGATCTCAGCAATATGACCGCACGCAAGGGCGAGCGACTGCGGTATCTGTCGAAGAAGCTGAGCGATGACTTGAAGAGGCACTCAGAAGTGAGAACCAGAAACCAGGTCAGCACCGGGTTAGTTCACCTGCAGACGTTTTTCGTCGGCGCGTCCAAGCCCATCATAGACCAGATCGACCGAGTGATAGCCGAGCACTATGGCTTCACTGACGAGGAACTGGACTTCATCATCAACTACGACATCAAGTACCGGATGGGCGGCGCGGAGAAAGGCGACAGCGAGAATTAGTATGGACCAGACCAGAGCGGAGACAAGCCCCTCACGCTCGCGCAACTACTTCGTGGATGAGGCAGGCGACGCCAACTTGTTCGGGGCGAAAGGCCAGGTCATTGTTGGTAGGCCAGGGTGCTCACGCTTCTTCATACTGGGTGTGCTTGACGTGGCTGACCCCGCAGCGCTGTTTGAGCAGATGGTGGCCTTGCGGACGAGCTTGCTGGCCGACCCCTATTTCAAGAATGTGCCTTCGATGCGCCTTGACGGGGGCAAGACTGCGGCGGCCTTTCACGCGACCGACGACCTACCTGAGGTGCGCAGAGAGGTCATCACCCTCCTGGCGCAGAGCGACGTGCGCTTCGTGGCCGTGGTGAAAAACAAGAACAGCGTTGTGGAGTATGTCCAGAGTCGTAATCGCGTTTCGTCCGACTACCACTATCGCCCTAACGAGCTGTATGACTTCATGATCCGGCGTGCTTTCAAGCCACTGCTGCACAAGGACTCTCACTACAATGTTTGCTTCGCCACGCGGGGCAAATCCGACCGTACTGAGGCCTTGCGGCTGGCGTTGGACGTGGCGCGGAAGCGCTTTGCCGAGGACGCCGGCCTCGAGGCGACCGCCCGTGTTGTCGTTTGGCCTTGCCCCGCAAAGCGGTGCGGCTGTCTGCAGGCAGTTGACTACTTCCTGTGGGCACTGCAGCGGCTCTACGAGAGGAGAGAAGAGCGTTACCTGAACGCTCTGTGGCCGCGCTTCCGACTCGTCATTGACGTTGACGACCCACGGAACCCTCGGACCGGCGTCTACTACTCACAGAAAAGGCCGCTATCGCTAGCGGCCCTGGATGAGAGCTAAGGGATATAGGATTGGCAGACCGTAGTCCGGCAATCACACGGCATGGAGCCGAGTTTCGTCCCTTGTGTCGTTATTATAACACCGGGCTTGATAAATGTCAAGAGGTCTGTTCCACACGTCGGGCAACAACCAAGCTGTCCTCTTGGCCCTATCACAGATGAGATAGACCAGGTGCTGGCGTAGCATTATGCCTTCACGGACGAGGAACTGGACTTCATCATCAACTACGACATCAAGTATCGGACAAGCGATTCATAAACGTGGTCAGAACGGTTTGGACCGCGGAGCGTACGACGTGATGGTCTGTTTGCACCACAATATCATACGGGAGGCAACCAATGTTCGCACCGAGACCCCAGTACCGCATAGAATACAAGCCAATCCGCATCATTTCGTTCCACCAGTTCAGTGATAAGTACGTTGTCCGGCCGCCGTATCAGCGGAAGAACGTCTGGCCCCCCTGGAAGCAGCGGGCATGGCTAGACAGCCTCATGCGTCGGTACTACATCCCTCGCATGGTGCTCAGGGAGGTGTACGTAGAAGAGGACAAGATGCGCTATGAGGTCATAGACGGCCAGCAGCGTATCCAGACAGTCCAACGTTTCTTTCAGAACGAGTTGGAGCTCCCCGATAGCCTCGGAGACTTTGACCCCCAATTGCCTGGCAAATGCTACCGGGAGTTACCGGTTGAATTGCGGGAGTTCATTGCCGAAGAAATCTTCTTCGATGTGGACATCGTGAGCAACATTGAAGACCCATATAACCCTGAGCACCAGACGCTGGCGGCGCAGATATTCTGGCGACTGCAGCAGGGGGTCAACCTCAACTTCATGGAGGTCGCGCACTCCCAGTTGTCAAGCCTCGCACGCAACTTTGTAGTCAAGTACGCCGATGACATATCATTCGACTACGATGCATATGAACCAGTCGACGAGAATCCGGACGTCCACCCGTTCTTTGGCATCCTCAATCGCAGCAACGACCGCATGCAGCACCTGACAATATTACTGAGGCTACTGATGATAGAATTCGCTGACGGACCAACTGAGATCAGAGATACGCAGGTAGCCGAGTTCGTTCGTAAATGGGAGAGAAGTGATGGCATAAGCAACTTTGAGATGGAGAACATGCCAGAAGCGAAGCGTCTGCTCACCTGCCTAAGCGATTTTTGTCAGATATTCAAAGACGATCCCATGGTGCAAGATGGTTCCCCGGTTCGGGAATTGAGAACGGACTACTTCATACTCTCGTTCGTGATGTTGCTGCGGCACCTGCGCAACCACTACGCCGTACAGGACGAACACAGGGAAGCTTTCCACGACTTTCTCATTGATTTCTACGCCCAATGGGATGATAGCAATAACGAAGATCCGGAAATCCTCATGTTCAGCAACAATCGCCAAATGGATAAGAGCAGCATCGAGATCCGTGACCGCGTCCTCCGAGAGTTATTCTTCCGCTACCTCGACGAGCAGGGCATCTCGATCCTAGTAAAGGACGAGCAGCGGACGTTCAGCGAAGCGCAGCGCATATCCATCTATCGGCTGGCTCACGGCGTGTGCCAGATGTGTCGGGCTGAAGAGAAGTCCGAAAAGGATGCCAGGGTACCGTGGTCACAATATGAGGCCGACCATGTATTGCCTCATTCCAAGGGCGGACTCACTGATGTGCAAAACGCCCAGGTGCTGTGTGAATATCATAATCAGCTCAAGGCAGACGGACCGGCGCGATAAACCAGCAGCCGCGGCCTGGTCACGCTGAAGTCCCTTCGCGCGAGGAGTACAGAGTAAATCGACGGCGAACAAGCAGCTAATTCTGAGCAACTATGTGTCCAAGATGCTTTAGGGACGCACAGCTTACAGGGAGATACTGCTATGTCGACTGGAGAGAGTCCCGAACAGAAACTGGAAAGGCTAAAACGAGCGTTAGAAACGGGCGAGGGCCAGACTATAGAGTTCAAGGAAGGTTTTCCCGACCAGGCGCGGGATCTCGCAAAGGAAGGCGCTGCCTTTGCGACTAGCAACACCGGTACCATCTATTTGGGCGTTACCGATGGCGGAAAAGTTGTCGGTATTGAAGAGGCAGAAGCGGATCTTCTTTGTGATCGCGTGACAGGCGTATGTAGAGACAACGTTAAACCGACTCTGCGTAGTCGTATTGATTTGATCCGGCATCCCGATGGCCTGGTCATGGAAATCATAGTGCCGAAGGGACCCGAGCCGGTCTATTATTGTGGATATCGGCCCTACTTGCGAGACAATAGGATGTCTCGTCCCGCCGAATCAAACGAGGTGAAGGAGCTCCACGAAGAGCACTTCCGGGCCAAGCAGCTGCAGCCCACTGCGACGGATGCAGAGCTGTCAGAAGCCGATAGAGCGAAATCCGAGTTTATCTCGCTCGCGCTGACAACAGCTGCTGCAGTCATGGGAGAATGGGAATCTGCCGAGCTACGACGCATCAAGCCTTATATCGAAGAGTTGCAGTACACCCTTGACTACCTTGGGCAGGAGGCTCGCCGCCTTGCGGGAGAGACTGTCTCAGAGGAATTCCCTCCCCTGCGAGAATTGCTGACGGATCTCGGTGCCAGGTTGGCTGAGGCGGGCAAGCACCGTTGGTACATAGGTCGGGAATGCTGGGATGAATGGCTTGCCAAAGGCCAGGATGCAACAGACGTCGCCGAGCGCATTATCTCGTATTATCGAGATTCCTTTTCCTTACCTGAGGATCAGAAAGCAGTAGTATTATCTACAGTCAGCGAACTCGCATCCCAGGTCCGGCACCAATGGAGTGAGCACGATCACGCACTAGTAACAGGGAACCTGGCCAGGTTGAAGACAACGCTAGGCTCCATAGGCGGGGACCTGGCAAAATACGGACATCTCCTTGATCTTTGGGAAGATAGCGATATAGGTGCCCTGCGAGAGAAGATTATTGAGCTATCCCACAAGCTCCGGCAAATCGAAACAGCATACCGCCAGCAGCCCTATGAGACAATAGGGGATGAGGCTGCAGCCCTTGCCTCAGAGATAAAAGAAAACGTCAACGATATCCGTCAAGCCATACCTCGCACCTAACCAAAGATGGCCAGCGACCGAGGAAGAGCGGTGCGCCAACTCCTCATGGTCGTGATAGCGGCCGCGCCTCTTCATCAGGTTGGAATAATGTCCGGCCCTTGGGTCGTGGCCCCGGCTGATAAAACGTCCCGTGCTACCGCCAAAATGGCCAGCACATCCTCAGAGAGTGTAATCACCAGTTGTTAGCAACTGGGTGCCGCCACTACCTAACCCTAGCACTTTTGCCCCTTGACTTCTGCCCCTCTGCTGCTATAGTATAAGGTTGCTTTTGCAACAGTCTTGACAGCGAAAGACACTCTTCACCATGGAAAAAGTTCAAAAAGTCGTCCCGTACGGCCCGCCAGATAATCCAATCTACATCCGCACCAGGTGCGGCCGCGGCTACTTTTTTTGCCCTGGGTAGCGAACCATAATTGCAAGGAAACTGTACCGCAATATTACCAGTAACGGCTTCTAAAT
>SDBS01002764.1_pt1 | contig 17398 bp, 22 predicted proteins | sample 2277091 | NCBI WGS metagenome assembly SDBS01 (sample SAMN10404972, study PRJNA504765) | marine sediment metagenome | isolation source: marine sediment core GS10_PC15, 163 cmbsf | place: Arctic Ocean: Southern Knipovich Ridge | collected 2010 | reverse complement strand
AATTCTGGCTGCTCATTATCAGCTAAAACAGGCACTGCTATTAACAGCGCCACCACACTTATTAAAAGAACTGTTACTAACTTGATTCTCATAAACTTTTTATTTCAAGATTATATATTTTTATTTTTTCTTTCCTTCTATTATTTCTTTGGCTATATTTTCAGGAATTTTTTCGTAACTGTCAAACTCCATAGTAAATGTGGCTCTTCCTTCGGTAAGAGAACGTAGGGCGGTGGCATAACCAAACATCTCAACCAAAGGAACTGAAGCCTCAATTACCTTCATTCCCACTCTGTCCGTGGTCTCTTTAATCTTTCCCCTTCTAGAACTTAAATCAGAAATTACTTCGCCAAAAAAATCTGGAGGAGTAACAACTTCGGTTTTCATTATTGGTTCAAGTAAAATTGGTTTTGCTCTTTTGGCTGCCTCCTGAAAAGCCATAGAGCCGGCGACTTTAAAAGCGAATTCTGAAGAATCAACCTCGTGAAAACTTCCATGATATAGGGTAACTTCTGTATCTACTACAGGATAACCCGCCAAAATACCTTTATCCATGGCTTCTTTTACTCCTTTTCCTACTGCTGGAATAAACTCTTTTGGAATTATTCCTCCTTTTATTTTATCAACAAACTCAAAACCCTCTCCTCTTTCTTTTGGTTTAATTCGAAGCCAAACATGACCATATTGCCCACGACCTCCTGACTGACGAACATATTTACCTTCTGCCTCGGCCTCTCCTAATATAGTTTCCTTAAAAGCTACTTGGGGACGACCATAACTGGCTTCTACATTAAATTCTCTTTTAAGCCTATCAGAAATGATTTCTAAATGCAACTCCCCCATTCCGGAAATAATTGTCTCCCCTGTTTCCAAATCTTCTTTTACTCTAAAAGTTGGGTCTTCTTCAATTAATTTTCTTAAAGATAAACCCAATTTTTCTTGGTCTGTTTTGGTTTTGGGTTCAATGCGAATAGAAATTACAGGTTCTGGGAATGTAATTTTCTCAAGTAATATAGAATGAGATTTATCACAAAGAGTATGTCCTGTGCTTGTATTTTTTAAACCAACGGTGGCTCCAATTTCTCCGGCATGGATTATATCTAATTCTTCGCGAGAATCGGCATGCATCCTTAAAAGCCGACTAATTCTTTCTTGTCCTCCGCTGCTTGAATTAAAAACATAAGAACCTTTACTTAAACTACCGGAATAAACCCGGAAATAAGTTAAGGTACCGACATAAGGGTCGGTGGCAATTTTAAAAACTAAAGCCGAAAAAGGTTCTGAATCATTCGCTTTTCTTGAAATGGCTTCCCCCGTCTTAGGGTCAATCCCCTCTTTTAAAGGAAGGTCAATCGGAGAAGGAAGCAAATCAACAATTGCATCAATTAATAATTGAACTCCTTTATTTTTTAAGGCTGACCCACAGAACACCGGAATAACTTTGTATGACAAACAGGTCTTTCTTAAAACTTCCCTTAACTCCTGAGGAGAGATTTCTTTTTGTTCTAAAAATTTTTCCAACAAGGTCTCGTCTCCAGCAACAATTTTTTCAAGCATTTTTTTGCGGAAATCCTCGGCTTTTTCTCTTAACTCTTCTGGTATTTCCTTTTCAACAACATCCTGTCCTAATTCCCCTTCAAAATATAATGCCTTCATTTCCAAAAGGTCAATCACTCCTTCAAGTTTATCTTCCTCACCTATTGGTATTTGAAGAGCTACTGCGTTTGGAGTGAGTTTATCAAGAATTGATTGAAGGCTATTCTCAAAAGAGGCGCCGGTTCTATCCATCTTGTTTATGAAACAAATTCTAGGAACTTTAAAACGGTCTGCCTGACGCCAAACCGTTTCTGATTGAGGCTCCACGCCAGCTACTCCGTCAAAGACCACTACTGCTCCATCTAAAACCCGTAAGGACCTTTGAACCTCAACAGTAAAATCAATATGGCCGGGAGTATCAATAAGATTTACCTGATGGTCTTTCCAGAAAAAAGTAGTAGCCGCGGCAGTAATAGTAATTCCCCTCTCTTTTTCCTGAGCCATCCAGTCCATAACTGCCCGACCATCATGAACTTCCCCAATTTTATGAGAAATCCCTGTATAAAAAAGTATCCGTTCAGTAACGGTAGTTTTCCCGGCATCAATATGAGCAATAATCCCTATATTCCTAACTTTTTCTATTGGATACTTTCGTGGCATATTTTTACCGCGCGAAATGGGCAAATGCTTTATTAGCTTCAGCCATTCGATGAACATTAGTTTTTTTCCTTATTGCTTCCCCTGTATTATTGAACGCATCAATAAGCTCATCCGCTAATTTTTCCTTCATTGCTTTCCCTTTTTTTACTTTAGCCGCTCCAATTATCCAACGCATAGCAAGGGTTACCCTTCTATCTCCCCTCACTTCTATTGGCACCTGATAAGTTGCTCCTCCTATCCTCTTTGATTTAACCTCAAGAACGGGTGAAGCGTTTCTTATTGCCTCTTTAAAAACATCTAAAGGTTCTGTCTTTGTTTTTTCTTGAATTTTATCAAAAGCCTGATAAACAATTTTTTGGGCAATTGTTTTTTTCCCTTTTCTCATCACCTGATTTATAAACTTTGAAATCATAATGTCGTTATAAACTCTATCAGGCAAAATTTGATGTTTTTTTACTTTTCCTCTCATATGTTAAAAATTGTTAGTGACCGAGCACATAAAGCATTATGTGCTCAGTTCTCACTTCGCTCAAACTTTTTTTGTTTCTTCAGCCGGAGCCGGAGCTGACCCTGCTGCCGCTTCTCCTTTCTTTGTTCCATATTTTGATCTACTTTGTTTTCTTTCTTCAACTCCGCCGGTATCTAAGACTCCTCTTACGATGTGATATCTTACCCCGGGCAAATCTTTAACCCTTCCTCCCCGAATCAAAACTACCGAGTGCTCCTGTAAATTGTGACCCTCTCCGGGAATATAGGCAGTGACTTCCATGCCATTAGAAAGTCTAATTCTGGCAACTTTCCTCAAGGCTGAATTGGGTTTTTTGGGAGTGGCTGTAAAAACTTTAATACAAACCCCCCTCTTGAAAGAAGAGGGATAAAATGACGGCCGGTTTTTCAAAACATCAAAACCAAATTCCAAAGCGCGCATTTTTGAGCGCTTTTTAATCTTTTTTCTCTTTTTCTTAATAAGTTGATGAATGGTTGGCATGTTTCTTCGCTTCGCTCGGTCAAAATTAAAAATTAAATATTAAAAATAATTAAGCACCTTGTGCTTGATTATGAACCTAACAAATAAGTTCTAAATTGTCAACTGATGGCCGGTAACTAAAAAATAAAGAGCCTCAACTATCTTAAATATCCAATTCCATCCGAAAAAAATTATAAAAATTAAAATGAAAAGTCCATATTGTTGTAAAAAAATCTTAACGCTTGCTTGTCTTTCCGATAAAAAAGTGAAAAGGATATGAGAACCATCAAGGGGCGGGATAGGTAATAAATTAAATATCGCCAAAAGAAGGTTTATAAAAACAATAAAACTAAATATCGGATAAAAACTTGATAAAATTGAGAAGTATAAAAATATCCTCAATAATAACCCAAAAAATAAAGCTAAAAAAAGATTTGCTCCAGGTCCGGCTATAGATACTTTTAATGTCCCGTATTTTTGGTCACGGAAATTATAAGGATTAATCGGCACGGGTTTAGCATATCCGATTGCAAAAGCTCCTCCGCTTACCATCAAAAGAAGAATGGGCAGAATAACCGAACCAAAAGGGTCTAAATGTTTCAAGGGATTTAAAGTTAATCTGCCTGCATATTTCGCCGTAGGGTCTCCTAAATGACAAGCAACGCTTCCGTGAGCAACTTCGTGAATAACAATTGAAAAAAGTAAAATAATTAAAGAAAAAATAATAGTAGTCATACGACCATGATAGCACAGGTTGAAAAAAATTTAAAATCCTGCTAAGATAATTAAACAATGAGCAATGAGCAACAAACAATGAACAATTTTTCTGTTCTTTGTTTTCTGTTTACTGTTCTTTAATTTATGGCAAAGGAATGTACAATCTGCGGCAAAAAATCAACAGTAGTTTGGAAGTTAAAAAAACTTCGAGGGAAATACAACCGAACTGTTAAAAAAAGAAAGTATCCCAACCTACAATGGGTAGTTATTCCTTTAGAAGCAAAATCTCCGAAAAAAGCTATTCCTTTCCGGGGTAAACGAGTTTTAGCCTGCACTAAATGCATCAAGGCACTTTCTAAGAGAAAGTGAATTTTTAATTTCTAATTTTTAATTTCTAATAAATTTTTAATGACACAATTTTTAAACCGTTTGAAAATTAAATAAAAAATAAAATGGTAGACAGAATTTTTAGTGTTATAATCTTTCTTGCTTTGTTTTGGTTCGCAATTAAGATAGAAAAAATCGAAAAGAACATAAGAGCAATTTTAGATAGAATGAAGAATTAAATAAATAATAAAGGTCAAAATTAAATAACTAAATAAAAATGAAATACAAAACCACCGAAAAACTTATCCTTATTGGTTGTTTGGCGATGATTTTAAATAGTATCGCTAACCTCCCCGAACAAAAACAAGAAGAAGAAAGGGACGACCCAACTGAATTTTTAGGGGCTATTCAGATAAGCTCAACCACAACAGGGGTAGGAACTCCTGTCAGTGCAATAGGATTTTCTATAATTCCTCCCTTTCACTTTTAAAAGTCAAAAAAACCCAGAACCTCATTAAAAAACTTTTCAATGGATAAGGAAATAATAAAATATAAAAACATTGCTTCGGTAATCTCAATCGTAATGCTTCTTGTGGCTATCGCTGATTTGCCTTATGGATATTATACTTTATTAAGATTGGTAATAACTGCCAGTGCGATATTTTTGGTCTGGACAGCTTCTGAATTAAAGAAAACATTTTGGTTAGTTTTAATGGGAATAGTGGCGATATTGTTTAATCCTATTATTCCTGTTCATCTTACCAAAGAGATTTGGGTGGTAATTGATGTTATTGTTGCGGTCTTGTTTTTGGTATCCATATTTAGAATAAAAAATTATGCAAAACAAAATGGAAATTGACAAAGAACCTTATCCTGATTATGACCCTGATTACAATTGGAATACTCCAACCGAACCTCCTAAAAAAAGAGCATTTTCAGGAAAATCTTGGAAGGAATAGGAATTGAAGGAATGATTGTTGGAGGGGTCGGTGTTTCTGGGATAATGTTCGTCTTATACATAATCGTTGTGTGGGGAACTGGATTGAGCATGATTTCTTATGGGATTTATCTGATTACAAGTGGCTCTGTCGCTTGGGGACTGGTTGTGCTTTTTATAGGAACTCCTATTGTTGTTGCCTTTGCACAAGCTCTGTTCCCCATTTGGCTGATTTTATTCGTCATTGGTCTAATTGTTGGTTTAGTTCGGTGGATATTCTAATAAAGGTCAAAATTAAATAATTAAATGAAAAAGAAAACAAAAATTCTCATTATAGTCGGAATTATGATTTTAGGGGGTTGGTGGTTCTATAAGCATCAATCAGATGTAAATTTTTGTAAAGAAAAGTGTAAATATACTCCAACTTCAAAAGTATGGCTTTTTAGGCTTGAGTTGGGTTATAGAACCTTTCCCAAACAAGAACAGTGCGTTGATTACTGTTTGATGAATATAGATAAATAAAATGAAAGAACTAATTAAGAAAATATTTGCGTATCTTATGACCCCCATAACTATTTTATATTTTCTTTTTTTTGCGAGGTCAAATAATCGTTTAATTCAAGAAATAATGTTCAGAGAAGCTAAGCGAGTCGCGAGAATAAATAAAAAATTGTATTCCAAAACAAAAGCCAAAATGAAAGATGCTACCGAACAAGAAATTATTTTAAATATGGCTTTTGATAAAAATAAATTATCAAAATTATCAGAAGAGTCCAGAAAAAGAATTGAAACTTGTTGTAAAACTATAAACGGATATTGTTATATGATGGTATTGGATGTTGGTAGATTGAAAGGATTTATGATTTTTCGGCAACTCCAATTTACAAAGTATATGGATTGGGCACTTGAAATGAAAGGTTTTCCAAAACAAACCCTTAAACAGAAAAAAGAAATACTTGAAGCTATGGGTTTAGCTTTTGAAGGTTGGGAGAAATGGACTAAATAAGTTTAATTCTATGAAAAAACTAATTAAGAAAATTCTACATCTGTCTTGGTTTAAAATTCTAATCATTTTAGCTATCTTTATCTGGCTCTTTATTCAATGGGGTAATTTTAATATCAGAAGAATAGAAAAAGCGGTCTATTGTCGTACACATTATTCTAAAGAAAGTTGTAATGAAGTTTTTTCTATTCAAAATTTACTTTTTAAATTCTGGGGTTTTTAATAATTTTTAATTAAACTATGGAAAAAATAGTTTTCTATTGTCGGGTTAGCACAGAGCAATAGGAAAAAGAAAGTGAAAACGGGGTGTAGTATAATGGTAGTACCTGCCCTCGGGGAGGGTAAAACCCGAGTCCAATTCTCGGCACCCCGAAAAATTCAAAAAGCCCCCGCTAAGCGGAGGGTTTTTTTGTTTTTAAATTCGTGGATTATATCGCTTCATTAAAAGCGCATTAGAAACAACGCTCACCGAAGAAAAGGCCATAGCTGCCGCAGCAATTGTTGGATTTAAAAGCCAGCCAGTAAAAGGATATAAAACTCCTGCTGCAATAGGGATACCAACTGAATTATAAAAGAAAGCCCAGAAAAGATTTTGTTTAATTTTTCCTAAAGTATATCTGCTTAAATCAATTGCTGTTACCACGTCTCGTAGATCATCTTTAATTAAAACCATTTCTCCTGTTTCCATAGCCACATCAGTACCAGAACCCAGGGCAATACCTAAATCTGCTTGAGCTAAGGCTGGGGCGTCGTTAATACCATCCCCTACCATAGCTACAACATTACCTTGTTTTTGTAGTTTTTTGACTTCGTCTGCTTTTTGTTGAGGCAGAACTTCTGCTAACACATAATCAATACCCAATTGATCAGCGATTGCTTGACCTACTCTTTTATTATCGCCTGTGATTATGGCTACCTTCTTCCCTAATTTATGCAACATCTTTACTGCATCTTTCGAATGTTCCTTTAAGACATCAGCCACAGCGATTATTCCAATAATATTCTTATCTACAGCTAAAATCATTACTGTTTTGCCTTGACTCTCTAATCTTACGGCTTTGTCTTCAATAAAATTTGTATTAATTTGGTTCTCTATCATCAACTTCCTTGTTCCTAAAAAAACCTTTTTATTCTGAAAAATTGCCTCTACACCTTTGCCAGGAATTGCTTTAAAATACTGAACATCGGATAATCCTAATTTTTCTTCTTTGGCTTTATCTATTATTGCTTGGGCTAATGGGTGTTCTGAATTTTTTTCCACCGAAGCAGCAACTTGTAATATATTAAATTCGGCATTTGAAATGTCTACAACATCTGTAACGCTTGGCTCTCCCTTAGTTAATGTGCCTGTTTTATCAAAAATAATCATATTTACTTTTTGAGCCATTTCTAATGCTTTACTGCTCTTGATTAAAATGCCGTTTTGGGCAGCCAGTCCCGTACCCATCATAACTGCTGTAGGCGTTGCTAAGCCCAAAGCACAGGGACAGGCAATAATCAAAATAGCAACAAAAACCGTTAAGGCAAAAACAAAAGGTTGTCCCAAGAGAATCCAAACAACAAAAGTTAAAATTGCTATACCGATTACAGCTGGAACAAAATAGAACGATACCCTATCAGCCAACAGTTGAATCGGAGATTTCGAACCTATTGCTTCCTCAACAATTTTAATAATCTGGGCCAACATTGTATCCTTGCCCACTCGCGTCGCCTTAATCTTTAATACCCCTGTTTTGTTAATTGTAGCACCAATAACTTCGTCTCCTTTCTTTTTCTCAACCGGAATACTTTCTCCTGTAATTGCTTTTTCATCAACCCCTGAATAACCACCTACAACAAAAGCATCCACAGGGATTTTCTCGCCGGGCTTTACTAGAATAATATCATTAACTTTTACTTCAGAAATGGGAACTTTTATCTCCTGTCCATTTTCTATAACCGTAGCAGTCTTAGGCCGGAGTCCAATTAATTTTTTAATAGCCTGACTAGTCTTCCCTTTAGTCAATACCTCCAAATATTTACCAAGCGAGATAAAGACTAAAATAAAAGCTGCGCTTTCAAAATATAAATGAGGTTCACTTAATATGTTTGGTTTAAGCCAAACATTAATAGAAACAACTAAACTATATAAATAAGCAGAAACTGTGCCGGTTGTCACTAAAGAATCCATATTGGGATTCCTTTGAATCAATTTTTTAAAACCAGAAACATAAATATTTGCATTCAGGGCCATTATCGTTGTAGTAATAACCAGTTGAATCACTATATTTACCTTTAATGAAATAGCAGGTACAGGAAGACCTATCATGCCTCCCATAACAAGGTAAAAAAGAGGTATGCCTAAAAACAAGGAACCTAAAAATCTATTTCTTAGATTTTTAATCTCCTGATTATTTCTTTGATCATCACTGTCTTCCATTTCTTCCCCAAAAATTTCTTCCCGAGATTCATAGCCCATCTTTTTAATTATTTCCTGAATTTTATCTAAACTGATTATTTCTGGATTAAATTCCAAACTGGCTTTTTCCGAAGCAAAATTAACATTAAACAAAATAATACCCTTTTCTTTTTGAAGAGTATTTTCAATAGTAACCGCACAAGAAGCGCAATGCATGCCATGAATTTTTAAAATGATTTTTTTCATATTATTTATTTCTAATTAATGATTTCTTTCATGTAAGCTCGTTAAAGCAAATCGTTAACCATCTCCGAAATCACACTATATGGCTGGGCGCCTCCTATCTCCTTGCCATTGATAAATCCGCCTGGCGTGCCCCTTACTCCAAGCCCTATGCCTTCTTGATAATCTTCTTCTACTTTATCGGCATATTTCCCTGAGTCCAAGCATTTATTAAACTGTTTGATATTCAAGCCTACACTTTCAGCCGCTTTCGGGAAGTAAGAACTTCTTATTTTTAATTGGTTATCAAATAACTCATCATTATATTCCCAGAATTTATTTTGCTCCCCCGCGCATTCAGATGCTTCGGCTGCTTCTCTGGCATAAGGATGAATTGAGTCCAAAGGAAAATGCTTATAAACCCACCTCACTTGATTTGGATAATTTTCCATAACCTCATTCATTGTATCATGAAACCTTGAGCAAAACGGACACTGAAAATCGGAAAATTCCACAATAGTTATTGGAGCATTTACATCGCCTCTGATATGATCTCCTGCAACCACCTTAACATCGGATTTTTGTGATCCAGCTGAAGGCACAACATCCTCCTCCTTATATACATCACTATTCTCCACTTGAGCTGTCAGGTCTGTTGGCTCTTTTATGGATTTATCAGATGACAATACTGGCACAAGTACAAAAGCAATGACTGCCATGATAGCAGCTCCGGCAAATAAACCAGTAATAAAATTACTTTTCGAATTTTCTTTTTTCTTTAGGTCATCGCTACTTTCCGCCTCATCAGCATTATCAACCCTCTCCACTTGATAATCACCTGCTGATTCTATGGCTCGTTTTATGTCATCTTCTTTTACTTTGTTTTCATTAAAAACTATCACTGCTTTTCCGGATTCATAATTAACTTTAAAACTTACAACTCCTTCCTGCTCTTTTAATGCGCCTCCAATTAGGTCAGAGCAAGAATCACAATGTATTCCTTGAATTTTGAACTTTACTTTTTTCATATATTTATTGATTATTAATTAATGACCTGTACCAGCCTATGCCCGGTAAGGGTATAGAGGTACAAGGGTACGGGGTATTACTTATTATCCGCCACAGCTACTACCCCCACCTCCGCCACAGCCGCAGCCAGAAGCCCCTGAAGGGACGATATCCTCGTCATCGTAGCTGTCATCAACAACAGACCCTGAAGAGCTGTCGTAATCTTTATCAACGACTTCAATCACACCAGATACCATACCCATCCAACAGCTAAACTTATATTTGCCAACCTTTTCAGGAGTAAACTCCTTAATGCTTGTTTTACCCTTGGTTAACTTAATTTCTCCGTCAAAAAGCCCTCTAGACATAACAGCGTTAGTGCACCCACTTGTTCCTTTATCTGTAATTTCCCATCTAACTGGTATTCCAACCATCACTTTGAGATGGCTGGGTTTATATTTATAAGAAAGGGCATCCATTTTCAATATCTGCTTTCCATTCACTATCTCCGGCAAGTCGATATTCCCAGACTGGTTAGCGCTCGTTGAACTAAAACTGATATCACTCAAGCTGGGCCAGCCTAAAACATTTAATTGGGCGTTTATATTAAATAATGCAAAGAAAAGAACCAAAACCCCTGCAATCTTTAAAAATCTTTTTGCTAAATGCGGCTTTTGGGAAAATTTTACACTAGAAAGGCCTATGCCCAAAAGCATTGGCAAGGTTCCCACGGCAAAGAACAACATTATTAATCCGCCCTGTATAACACTGCTACTGGCTAGTGCCAAGCCCTGGGCTGTAATAGTAAATCCGCACGGTAGAAAAAATGTAAGGCCCCCCATCACAAGTGGCATATACTTTCCCTTAAAATTACTCTCGTCAGCTACATATCTGGTGATAAACCTTGGGGATGTAATCTGAAATCTCTGAAAATATTTTATCCCGAGCATTTGAAGGGCCAAAAAAATCATTAACGCTGAAACAGCAATGATCAAAACTGACATAAATGTCAGAGAAAGCTGTAACGCGCTTCCAATAGCGCCAAGCAGAGCGCCCAATACAGCGTAAGAGATAAGCCGGCCAGCATTAAATAAAAAATGCGGTTGTAATTTACGAAAAGTTGAATCGCTGCCTTCATGAACTTCCAGCCATTGCTTAGACATAGAAAGCACAATGCCGCCAACAAGCGCAGCACAGCTTGAGAGGCCTGCTAATACTCCAAAAAGAAAAAATACAGGTAAAGATGATTTTGTGCTAACACTTATCAACGCTGAAAGCCCTGATTTATGCAGAATTATAAAAACTATAATTACAGCTAAAGCAATGCCAAATGTTATTAAAGAATCCTTTAACTGTTTCCTATCAATCACAATATCCCCATCTTTATTTCTTTTTATAAACAATGATTTGTCTTTCCGTTTAATTTCTTGATTAAAAAAAGAATATCCATCTTTTTGGAAAATTTTGTTTAATTCTTCTTTGCTAGGATATTCTCTTTCATACTCAATAACTACCTTACTGTTATGCGATGAGGCCTCAACCGCCTTCACACCAGCTTGAGCAATAATTCCCTTTTCTAATATAATCTCACAGGAAGCGCAGTGCATACCTTTCACAAAATAGACATGCTCTTTTATGTTAGATATCTCAGAATGACTTTTTCTATTCACATCAAAACCGATATTCTCAATCTTATTAAAAATTTCTTGTTCTTGTATCAATGTGTTATCAAATTCTGCTTCAGCCTCTCCTGTATGCCAATTTACATTTATATCTTTAACGCCACGCAAAACATCAACCTCCGTTTCAATCAAATATTTGCTGTTTTCACTTTTAATGCCCTTAATTACAAATTTTATTTTTTGAAGCATAAGACCTATATCTAAATCTCTAAATTAACTTCACAGGACTCTTCAACAGACCCACAAGAGTCCTCGCCATCCAAACCCCTCTTACATTGTGGACATGCTTCTTTGCCCTGGGCAATCAAATCATCACAAGCACAGGTGCCTGCCTTCCAATTATTCCACTGATTCGCCTCCATAAAACACATGGTGCAAGGTGGATTGATGCAACACCTATAATCTCCTCTTGCCAACGCTTGGCCAATAGCATAATCTCGTTCCTTAACTATTCTTTTATACATCTCGTTTGGGCCTAAATTTTTAAAACTTGTATATTGGGTATAAATAACCAAAAGCCCGCTCACTAAAAATATTGAAATTATTAAAATTGGGATAGTTTTTCTCATATTTTTGTGATTAGAAAAATTCAGCGACTTGTTCTAGTTCTGACCGCTGAATAATTAATTTTCCGTCTTTAACTTCTAAATTCGGGTTTATTGGTCCAGGGTTACAACCACCCTTTTCAGTGGCAATCTTATTTAAAGGATATTTGTTTCTGCAAGTATTACAGGTCATAAAATCACCATCTTGGCGAAAACCCATTCTAGCATCAAAGCAAACCTGGCAAGCATTAGCGGCTGCGCGATAAATGCCGTTTTTATCCTTAACCACAAAAAAATAGATTATCTTCCCATTAGAAAATTCGGTATTGTAATAATGGGCCAATCCGTCGTTGAATACTTCGCTTTCTAAACTCAACTCTCCATTTATTAATGATATTCGTTCCCCTTCTTCTCCTGTAAACTCTTCGGGCGTAAATTTATCCTCCACCTCTGAACAGCCGAGCAACTCCCGCAATTCTTCAAAAGTTCTGTAACCAGAATATACTTTTTCATTAATAATAAAAGTTGGAACTCCTCGAAATTCATGTTGAACTGGACCAACATTTGCATCAATCTGGGTTACTTTTACCCCTAATGCTTCTAGTTTTGAAATGGTTCCGTCTTCCTTAACTTTTTGGCACAAACTGCATCTATCAAGGTAATAAAAAATCATCTCTTTAATCTCACATTTACCCTCAACCGAGTTCTCGTCAGCAACAGAATCGTCTGTCGGCCCTAAAGCCTTATTGGAAGAATAGCTAAGAAATACAACCAAGCAGATCATCAGCAAAAAAATTATAATAAGTAGTAAATATTTTTTTAACATAATTATTTTATTTATTAGACAACTTAACCACCGTAAGAATTTCCTTTATCATCTTCTGCTTTCTTTTTTCGTTTTTCGTTCCCATCGCCTTCATAAAACAATTATTCAAATGACCCTCCATTAGCATTTGATGAGCAGATTTTAAGAGACCGATGACTGCTAAATTTTGCTGCATAATATCAATACAGTACTCATTCTCTTCAACCATCTTAATAATCTTAGCAGTTAGGCTATAGCATTTTTTAAAATTAATAAGAACTTTTTGTTTTTGATTAGTCATGGTTTTAAAAATAATAAATAAGTTATCCACACCCCGACCATGGGTATAGGTTTATTTAAAGCTTATCAAATAACAAAACCTAAGTCAATAGCAATCAGTAATCGCGAAAAATTCAAAAAGCCCCCGCTAAGCGGAGGGTTTTTTGATGCCCTACCCTTTCCAGAGATTCTCTAAAAAATAATTCAAGTGGGTACCCTCAGGTTCAGACCACGGTCAGAACAGATATTGGATTCCCTTTAAAAACGTTTGTTTCAGAATTCTGTTTAGAAATGGCAGGGCTACTTTTATTATAGAATGTGAGAAAATGCATTGTCAACCCCCACACCTATGCATAGGTGTGGGGGTCAACCCTATATCTACTCTTCTTTTTCGTAATCAAATATATCTTCAGCGGCAAACCAAAAATTCAATTCGTGCTCGGCTTCTTCTTGAGTTTCTGAGGCATGAACGATGTTATAAACGGCTCTCTTCTCGCGATTGGCAGCAGTGGCATCGTCTACGGAAAAATCCCCTCGGATTGTTCCAAGAACAGCCTCTGACGGCATAGATGTCCCCGATATTTTCCTCACCATATTAACCGCATGAAGTCCTTGAACCACCATTTTAACCATTGGTCCCGACGTTAGATAATCTATCAGCCAACCCCTAACCGCCTTACCAATTCCCATAGGCTCTTCTGTTCCAAAATCTTTCTTTACGTCCCTTTTATAATCTTTGTAATTTTTTAATGTCTTTGTTCCAATTCTTTCTATCCATTTTTCATCTTTTGGATAATGTCTATCTATTTGTTCTTCTGTTGCCTGAAACATTTCAAGGGAAACGACTTTTAGTCCCCTTTTTTCTATTCTTGAAATTATTTCTCCTATCAGTCCTCTTTTTACTCCGTCTGGTTTTATTAAAATTACTGCTTTTTCTTGTTTAGGATTCATCATAATAAATATTGGTGCCACTGCTTGTTATTTTTATATCTCCGTTTTCGTCCGTTCTTAAAATCTTTATATCAAATTTTTTTAATCTTTGCAAAACCTCTTCTGTTGGATGACCGTAAGAATTCTTCCCGGTTTGAATAACCGCAGTTTCCGGGCTTACGACCTCAAGAAAATCATTAGAGGTTGAATATTTTGAACCGTGATGACCAACCTTTAAAACGTCGGATATTAAATTAACTTTCTGTTGAATAAGCTCCTCTTCTGTTAAACTTGAAGCGTCACCGGTAAAAAGAAAAGAATTTTGTCTAAAAACTAAACGGGAAACAATTGAAGTATCATTACTATTTTTAAATTCTTTTCCTTCTAAATCCTCTACTGGAGATAAAATATTAAGGCAGGTTTCTCCAGCTTTTATTTTTTGACCGGCTTTAACTATTACTACTTCGCCTTGCTGTTCTTTAAGAAGTTTGCGCCATTCATCATTTTCAGAGGTCTGCCGAACAACGCCGGTCCATAAAATATAATCTACTTTATATCTTTTCAAAACTTCAACCAACCCGGCAAGGTGATCTTTTTCAGGATGGGTTAAAATTATAACATCTATTGACCTGTCCCAAAAAGGAAGTTCTTTTGCTAATTTTTCTAAAATGGACGAATCCGGTCCTCCGTCAATTAAAATCTGGTGTTTTTGGGGAGTTTCAATAAAAATGGCGTCACCCTGACCAACATCAAAGAAATTAACTTCCAAATATCGGCTTCCTATTAAATCAAAAACTCTCTGCCAAGCAAAAACATTAAGCAAAATCAACAACCCAACAAAGATTAAGGCAAGTTTTTCTTTCCTATTCAAAATGGTCACAAAATTCTATAAGAATACAATGCACTTCTATTTCTTAGCACCCAAAATTCTAAACATCTTTGTTCCGCATTCCGGACAAGTGCCAGTTAAAGCCCTTCCTTTTTTACCTCCTTTTCTTTTCATCTCTACTTCTTTTTCGCCTTGTATTTCTCTTTTTGCTTTACATTTTACGCAATAAGCTTCTGTCATATTTTATTTGATTGTTTTAATTATTAAAATCGACCTTTTCTTTTGAGAATTCGCTTTCTTCTATTTCTTCAATCTCCCCGCCTTCGCTAAAGCTTCGGCGGGCAGGTTCTTTTTTAGGAATCTTCTTTGCTATCCCTAAAGCAGTAAAAAATCCTCCCAAAACTAATGAACAAACAATTATCAACCAATGGGTTGTTTCTCCAACTTGAAAGTTTTTACTCACTATTATCCCTATACCAAATCCGATTAAAAGAAAACCTAAAACTATTAAAAATTTTTTAAATAATCTATTAAAAAACATAAAGATGACTTTACCCTCCACACCTATGTGTAGGTGTGGGGGTTTATTCTTTTATCTTATCACATTACCCCGCTAACCAACCCCCGTCAACCACTACGGTAGAGCCGGTCATATAAGAGGACTCATCAGAAGCTAAAAATAAAACCAAATTAGAAACCTCTTCGGGTTTTCCTGCCCGGTGCATCGGAACTTGAGCCAGCATTGCTTCCATCGTCTTTGGATCTTCTTTTACCGAATCAATCATTGGGGTCTCAATCATTCCCGGAGAAATAGCATTAACCCTGATATTAAAAGGAGCCAATTCTACAGCCAAAGCTTCGGTCATTCCAACAATCCCTCCTTTTGAGGCGCAATAATGAACAATATTTGAAATACCAATCCCTTGCTGCCCCATGGCTACAGAAGCAATATTGATAATCACTCCTGACTTTTGCTTTGCCATTTCTTTAGCTGCTGTTTGAGCGCAAAGAAAATATCCTTTAAGATTTATATCCAAAGTTCTGTCCCATTCTTCTTCAGTTAATTCTAAAAATGGTTTAAACTGGCAAATTCCCGCATTATTTACCAAAATATCTACTTTGTCAAATCTCTCAATTGTTTTTTTAACCATCTCTTCGACTTCTTCTTTTTTAGAAACATCACATTTTACAGCTAGAGCTTCTCCTCCTTCCTTTTCAATTTCATCTACTACTTTTTGACAATCTTCTTCTGAAATATCAGAAACTACTACTTTGGCTCCGGCTTTAGCCAATATTAAGGCATGGGTTCTACCCATTCCCCTCCTGGCTCCGGTAATAATGGCTACTTTGTCTCTTAAATCAAACATATTTTTTTATTCTTTATTTTGACTTTTATCCCGACCTTTAAAACAATTATATTAATTTTATCCTAAAAATCCAAATAAAGCAAAGGATATGTAGGGTATTCACAATAATCCCAAATCTTCTGATACTCCCTGCATTGCTTTTAAGGTAATCTCAACAAATTTTTCCAAGAACAGATTCCAAAAAATTATAAAGTTATTTTTAATATTTTTCAATTTCAATTTCTTTAATTGCTTCTTTAATTATTTTTTTAATTTCTAATTTTTTTTCTAATTTTTTTATTGTCTCTAAATTACCTTTGGCTGTTTGGTGTTTGGGAACAAACAAAGTACAGCAATCTTCTTGGGGTTTTATTGAAATTGAAAAGGTTTTTATCTTTTCAGCTAAATTAATTATCTCAACTTTATCCATGCCAATTAAGGGTCTTAAAATAGGGATTTTTACCACCTCTTCAATGATCTCAATATTTGGCAAGGTTTGAGAACTTACCTGGCCCAAACTTTCACCGGTAACCAAGGAGTGGCAGTTCTCTTTCTTGGCAATTCTTTCAGCTATCATAAACATTAATCTGCGATAAAGTAAGATTCGATATTTGGCAGGTATTTTTACTTTAATTTCTATTTGAGCTTTTTGAAAAGGAACAAAATAAATTTTGAGGTGAGGTTGATAATCTAAAAAAATTTTTGCCAATTCTTTTACTTTTTCAATGCTTGCTTTAGAAACCAACGGAAAACTTTGAAAATGCAGCCAAAAATTCTCTGCTCCCCTTTTAGTAATCAAATAAACAGCTGCCGGAGAATCAATTCCTCCAGAAATTAAAGAAAGAACTTTTCCTCCGGTTCCTACCGGTAATCCTCCTCGAGCTTTTTGCTTTTTGAAATACAAAAACCAGCCATTTTTTCTAACCTCAATAAAAATTTCTTTTTTGGGATGTGAGAGATTAACCTTTCTTTTAATATTCTTGGCAATTTCATCTATAATTTCTTCCCTACTTTCTTTCAGAAAGTTTTTTTCTTTTTTTAACCTTATAGCAAAGGTGTCTGCTCTTTTTATTCTTTTTTGGTAATTTTTACTCAAAAAAGCAGAAATATCTTTTAAGTTAGCTTCTGGAAAAAACAAAGAATCTGCAAACCAGACAATTCCAAAAATTTTCTTTATTATTTGGGAAACTTTTTTAATTTGGGAAGT
>SDBS01002763.1_pt1 | contig 17403 bp, 17 predicted proteins | sample 2277091 | NCBI WGS metagenome assembly SDBS01 (sample SAMN10404972, study PRJNA504765) | marine sediment metagenome | isolation source: marine sediment core GS10_PC15, 163 cmbsf | place: Arctic Ocean: Southern Knipovich Ridge | collected 2010 | reverse complement strand
CAAATTAGATTAGCTTTCTGGAAACAGCGATAAAAATTACTACTTTGGTATATATCGAGTGGCTGCGGCCACGATATTCTCTTCAAGATGCGCAAAGTTCTGCATATCGGCATTGACCACATCCAGCCCATGATCGAGGACATAAGCGAAAGCACGCTGGAACGGATTGAGGGGTGACTCCAGGATTTTGTTTCCATAGACGCTGTCGAATGCAGTGATATCCCCTTTTCCCAATGCCGCTTTGGGAGCCAGGTGTCTGACTGTTTTCATGCCGATAAGTCCGATACCGGCCGCACGCGCCCGATCGAGCAGGCCCCTAAGCTCAACCTGAGTTTTGGACCCTGGAACAAGGTCATGCGTATCCCAATCATACCAGCCAACAGGCGTGATGCCGATCATGGCCACATCATACCAGCCTGTCTCGATGGCCGCTTCCAGGACTTTCTGTGCGTTCTTATGCGTCGATAAACCAAAAAAACTGACTTTCCCGGCCTTTTTAGCTGCCAAAAACGCGTTGTATAGTTCTTCACATTTCACGAGGGCCGGGTTGTTAACAGCCATGAGATAATAGGCATCGATCGAGTCAACTTCAAGCTCTTTGAGGCTTGCTTCCATCAACCGCGTCCAACCTGCGGCAGCGTTTTGAGCCTGCGTGACGGATATTGAGTCATCAGGCTCCAATCTCATAGGTACAGGCGCTTTTGAGGCCACCCACACTTTATCACGGTTTTTCTTTAGGAATGGGGCAAAGCTGCGTTCCGAACCTCTATAAGCCACATTCGAACCCAAGTCAAAATGATTTATTCCCGCTTCAAGGGCCCGGTCCAGCAGGCGTACGGCTTTTCCTCCGGCCAATGCAGAACCCCCGCCGAAAACCAACCGGCTGGACTTGAATTGGGTGCGGCCCAACAAACGATAGGTCATAGCTGGTTGGTCTTGAAGGGAGGAAAAACCATAAGTTTTTACCGGCATTCCCGCTCCTGAACTTATTCCGTGGGCAAGAGTCTGTCCTCCAACCGATACTCCCAATAATAGCTTGACAAACTTCCTCCGATCCATCCCTTTGTGTTCTTTTGAATGTCTCATTAAAACAACACCTCCCTGCAGGCTAGGCAAATTAAATCCTTCACTTTATTTATTTATAGTGTATCCTGCTATAATAATCCAATAATATTTACTTCGGGAGAGAAGAAAACAGAAAATGCCAAACCTTTTTGAAACATTAAAGCCGCGGTTTGAAGCCGGGAAAATTCTCTTATTACTTCTTGTTGCCATTTTTTTTATGACCTGCTCGAGCACACCTCCTGATGTTACAAAGGGGGATTTAACATCCGAAACCCAATTTTTCTCCGATAAGATTGCCGAGCTGACTCCGGACGGATGGGAAGTGTATGACAGAGTCAAGATATTCACGGCAGAAAATCTCTACGAACACATCAACGGTCGGGCCGAGCTCTACCTCGCCTATGACGTCAAAAGTCTGACCACGGCGACTTTCGAGAAAAAATCCGATATCGGAAAATTTATAGAATTATCCATTTTTGACATGGATACTACGACCAGCGCATTTGGCATATTTTCCGTTGAACGGGCCCCGGACGAAGCCGCTCTGGACTTTGGACGGGAAAGCTACCGTTCGGGCTCAAGCATTTTTATCTGGAAGGGTAAGTTCTACACAACCATTGTAACCTCGAACAAGCTTCTTCGACTCAGCCTCGATTTAGCCCGCAAAGTGACGGCCCTTTTAACCGATTCCGGAGAACCTGTCTGGGGTCTTTCAGCATTGCCCCAAAAAAATCGCGTACCCGACTCCGTGAAGTACTTCAAAGTCGATGCCCTGGGACTTGATTTTATGCAAAACACCTACACGGCCAAATACCGAAAAAATGACGTTGAGATAATGGTCTTTTTATCACATCAAAACTCATCAGACTCGGCCAGAGACTCGGTCGTACGTTATGCTGAATATGCGGCGCAGTATGGACGCGGGAGCCTGAATCTTAAAAAAGACGGCATTGAATTTGTCTTGTGCGACATGGACGGCAGCTTTGATGTTATTTTCCAAAAAGGCCGACTTGTCGGAGGAGTCCAATCCGTGATCAGCCGATCCACAGCTTTAGAGGCAGCGGCCGAGCTGTGGGCTCAAATCGATGAGGCAAGCCCAAGTTGATGTGGGACTAATGAACAGTGACTCGAGCAGGCTCTCCTTCAATATGGGAGGAAGTGATGGCCACAATCTCGTAAATGTAGGTTCCGCTGCTGTTCACATTCCGGTGCCAGTACCTAAATACATCGGAATCGACTCTTTGCATGAGCTCCCTGGCTCCACCGTCTATTTTGTAGATCCGGTAGTAGGCGATATTCACAGGACTGTTCTGAGGATTGGCTTCCCATCTAATGACATTAAGATATTCTCCCTGGGAGAGGGAGCGGTTGAATACCCTCTGGGCCGTGTAATTTGCCGGTTTATAAATCTTGGAAAAATGGGCGGTTATGGTCCGGTCCTTGTCCATAGTCATTAAAAGTGTCAACAGAAGGGGATCGAAGGGATAGATGTCTCCGGTCCAGCCTGTAAACCCATGGTATATATTCTCGATGGCTGAGATATAGATCTGATGTCCCGGGTCAAAGACATGGATTCCGGGCGCGGGATCAGTCGTCCCCCCGGCTGTGGTGCTGATCGTCAGAGTATGGATTTCCTTTGTGACATCAAATGTCATTGTATTTCCGGTACCACTGATATTATCGATATTAATATCTGCATGGACTCTATGCCCCCTTGTATTTCGGAAGATAACATGCTCGGTATCATCACCATCGGTGAGCACCAGATAGGCCCCGGGGATGGTGTTGTCGGGGTAGGTTGGACCAATACTTGTGTATCCGTTGTCCGCTGAGAAGGTCATACGATGATAGTATGTCTCATAGGTACGCAACTTTGTAATTGTAGGATCCAGCCATGGAACTATGGCTTCTACTCCATAAAAGGGGTAATTTGGCTGACAGGCTGCAGGAGAATAATTTTCGTCTATGTGGGTGATCAAGAGCCCGCTGTGACGCGAAGTGCTGTATTCATAGACAGGATGGGCTCCATTATTCCGATTTTCGATAAGCAGGTATTCCTTTGGTGGTTCGATGTTTATTTTGTACAACCGGGGATTGTTGGCGTTTATCAAAGCCAAGGCATCGACCGTAAACGAACCGCTCTGCAGGACCTCCACGGGCGTCACCCATCCATAGACCTTGTATTTAATATATCCGCAGAAATTATTGGCATAAGGTGTCGATCCCATAATACAGTAATCGCCGATGGGTCTATTATGGAAATCGCTGTAGTCATAGAGATCCGGGGCTCTTGTCATATGCGCATACTCATGGCAGAATGTGCTGAGATCCGTATTTTCTCCTCCCCCAGATTGTCTTTCATTCACAGCATTATATTTTTTGATATTGACACCGTATTTTGCCCTCTCGACACTCCCCATGTGCGGCCAGAAAAAATCATCCCAGATTTCTGTTCTACCGGCCCAGATGACAATGATGTCCATAGTCCCGTTATTGGCATACTGTGTAAAATCAAATGTTGGATCCTGAATTTTGATCCGGTCCATGGCATCCTCAACAATCTGCCACCATACGTCGTTGTCTTTATACCAAGTGGCAGTTTGGGGAAGAGTGACCCAGGAGGGATAAGTATATCCCTCGGGCCAGAAATTATTGAAGGAGACCGCTTTGAAGAAGTTGACCATGCTGACATCGTTAGGATTTGTACTGAAAATCCGATTGTGAAAGTTGTTCGGAGAATAAATCCCTGTTGACCATTGTGTAGGGGAGGATGACTCAGCCTGGAATTCCACACATACTAAAAAAACCTTTTTGGTGCCGGTGAGGGCTTGTATCTGCCCTTCAAGACCAATGGCTGCTGTTCGAGTGGCCTTATCATGGAAAATTTCCGGTTGAGTGCTCCTCAGCTCTGCAATCCTCTCTGCCCTTCCGCTTAAATGTTTCCGGATCTTAAATCTCTCCAGCCTCTGAGTGCGGATTCGTCCCACAACCAGTCCGGAGGGAATCAGCCGGCCTTCCTTTTTTACTGCAAATTCAATGTATCCGGTTTTTTCATTCAGGACTATCGTGTAACCTTCTTCAGTTTCAATACGGCGGTAATACTCGTCACCATAAATATAAGCAATAATACTCTTCCCATCAGGCTGCTTGAGTAGGATCTTCTCTCCATCAACAGGATGAGAAAACGAAAAATTGAATATGGAAAAGAAGAAAAGCAGTGACGCTGCGAATCTGGAAATAAAGGAATTTCCTTTTTGTTCTTGCTCCAAATTCTTCACCATTCTCTACTATTTCTGACCGCTAACAACCTTCAAAAAGAGTATCACATCCAAAACGACTAAATCAAAGGCTTAAACTCCTCGGTATGAAAAATAACCTTCAGGATGAAAAAATCATCGAAGGACTGCGGATGAATTTCGTCGGAGAGTGCACCGATGTCGGAATGTATCTGGCGATGAGCCGACAGGCCGACACGTCCATTCACGGTCATTTCAAATGTGAAAAATGCAAAAAAGTCTATGACCTCAAGATCAATTTTTCGGACCTGGATCTATCCGGACTCGATCAGTTCCAGCTAGACGAACACCATTTCTACTTCAAAGGCAGATGTTTTAACTGCAGAAAAGATCTTCACTAGACTGAACTAGCCGCAAAATCACATAGGAAAAAAAACAAGAAGCCGGGTGCGCCTTATATCTGTATTATAAGTCGTGTTGTCTTTTTTTACTTATTCAAATACGTTTTTCAGTATGTCCACAAGCTCCAGGGCATACTCGATCTGAGTCAGAGGAATGCTATTTTCCTCGGCGATTTTGTTGAAGCGGCCATCCTTGTTGCCGTCGCCCGTGACAATCAAATAATCCACAAAGGGGGCTACGGCATCAATCATCCGTTCGTTATCGCCGCCGGGCGCTCCTCTTTTAGAGCTTCCTCCGACGTGGGCACCGATGATAAAGATATTATTCTGTTTGCAGTAGTCGATGATCTTTTTCAGGCGGGCTATTTCGTCGGATGCAGTCAGACCGGATGCGCCCATACCCTTTAGGCTGGCACCGATGGCAATGATGACCGTTTTGTAGGGTGTGCCCTTCGGATATTTATCAAAATCGGTGTAGACTTCCATGTGGAATCCTGTCCGTTCTTCCTCCCCCGCCAGACCGACACCCATATTGATCAGTTCGACGGTGACAACATCACAGTAGTCATACATGATTCCGGCTTCTTCGCAGACGATGTTCACGGTCGTCACATCCGGGCTCTGACCGGCCGATGTTGTCAGTATGGGGAGTTGGGCCTTGGGTATTTCCGCATCCTGCGAGCCTGCTGCCTGTATGCCGGGGAAAAGCAAAGCGCAGCATAAAAAAAGTAAATTTGCTTTATTCATTGAATTCATTTTCCCTATTGTTTCTTCTTTTTTTGTTTCGGCTGGGGAATCAGTTTGTCATAGTCGACTAATTCTTTAAGCCACCAATCCGGATACGTGATCCGGCCTCTTCTGCGGGTTTCAATGTCGTAGAGCCAGAGGTGATTGTATTTGACCAGGATATCGTCTCCCAGTTTCCACCAGGCATCCACGACAAGATTAGCATTATTGATACAGTAATCGGTCAAGAACTGGCTGGCCTTAGCCGGGTCTTTTTCATACAAATCTGCGGCCTGTTTGTCGATCATGGGTATCTGCTCTAGCGCACCGTCTTCCCACTTTTCCACCGCCTTATTTACGTCTTCTATAGCCAGAGAATAGGCCACAAGTGTATGGAAATCGACATAGTCAAAGGCCCAACGGGCTGAATTTCTGTCAAAAACCCAGTGGTCGCCAATTTTAAACGACTCCGGTATGGCCGTCACACCCGCATAGAAGGGCATGTAGCAGGCCGTATCCTGTGCTCCCCAGCAGATCCAGACAATCCCTCCTACGGGATCGGGCAGCCAGTCCCGGCACTGAGTGACGGTAGTGTATTCGGCCCGATTGACTCCAATGGTGCGGGCGGTATTGTATGTTTCTCCATCCAGTTGGAAGGGTCTGGGGAGATAGTTTGGATTCTTAAAGGGGCCGCCTTGGATTCCTCGTACGGGATCGAAGGGTGTTCCTTCGAACTTGTCTCTTGTAATGTTCATGACATCTTTGGCGGAAAGCTTTTCATCGGGTTTGACCGAGAAAGGAAGTTCCATGTTCGGTGTTTCCGCGCTGAAATTCTTTGAAGGAGCGACGATGTCTAAAAAACGCCAGAGTCGAACACGTGTTCCCCTGGAGCTGGCGGCGCTTCCCTCAGTAGGGGAATAGGCTTTTTTCCAGTTAAAGAGTTCTCCGCTGTCCGGATCATAGTAGCCTTTATCCACGGCGTAGGATAAAACATTGGAAGAGGCCATGAAGTAATCGGCGTTATCCAGGTCGATCTCTCCGATCCGGGATTGGTTCGGGCAGACGCTGACATGATCATCGGGGACTCTTTGGGCACACCAGATGGATCCTGGCTTCCCGCTTTTAGGGGTCCACAGGGGACCGACAGGCATGATCTCGAAGATCCACACCTCATTCGGATCGGCCACGGCCAGCATCTCTCCGTCATCATTGAATCCGTAGCCGTGTTCTGCGGTGATGTCTCCCATAAATTGTATGGCCTCTCTCGCAGTCTTACATCGTTCGATGGCAAGGAGAGTCAGCATGGACAGGTCTATTTGGGCCGATGGTGTCGAATTCCTCATTTCCGGGCGGCAGCCAATGGTGGATTCACCAATGGCTAACTGCTGGTCGTTCATGTAGCCGAACATGCCGTGCATATAGCCGTAAGTGTGTGAAACCTGAGGGATTTCCAAGTCGATGATATCATCTTTGATCCTCTCCCATTTCAGGCCTTCTTCGGGCGGCCAGGTCCGGTACTGGGAAATATGATAGATTTTTCTTGTCGAGCCCTCTTCATGATCGGCCGGCGGCACGTAACGCCAGGTCCAGTCACACATGCTGCAGTCGCAGGTGTGTGTGGTCATGGTCGAGCCGTCGGTAGAGGCCTTCTTCCCGACGATAACGACAGTACAGCCGTCATACCAGCCGTATTCCTCTGTGCCGCAATCCTCACAGTCGATTGGCTTTTCAGAAAAAGCCAAAAGAAGTCCGGCAATAACGAATACGGATAAAATAATTGTAAAAAGTTTTTTGAAATTCATGAATGCCCTCCTTGTTTTTAAATAATTTAGAAGTCTCTATTTTAATGAAAACTCCGAATCAAAAGCAAATCATCTTCTGGATTCCATGGGTTTTAGTTTGTCATAACCGACCAGGATTTTGAGCCACCATTCGGGGTACTGGATCCGTGAGCTTCTCCGGGTTTCCTTGTTATACAGGCTCAGATGGTTGTACTTGACGAGAAGGTCATCCCCCAGCTTCCACCATGCATCGACCACCTTGTTCGCGTTCTGGAGGCAGTAATCCGTGATGAATTGAATCGCCCTGTCCGGATCCTTTCCGTGCACATCCAGAGCCGTCTTTTCAATGGCCGGAGTCATAGCGATGGCCCCGTCTTCGTGTTCTTCGATGGCCTTTTTTACGTCTTCTATGGCAAGGGAGTAGACCACCTGGGTATGGAAGTCCACATAATCAAAAGCCCACCGGGCCGATTGTCTGTCGAATTCAAAGTGGTCACCGATGGTGAAAGACTCCGGAACGGCGGTCATTCCCGTGTACAGGGGCATATAGCAGGCCGTAGCCTGGGCCCCAAAACTGAGCCAGACAACCCCGCCGATGAAGTCCGGCAGCCAGCTCCGGCATACGGTGACGGTCGTGTACTCGGCACGGTTGACTCCGATTGTCCGGGCGGTGCCGTAAGTTTGATCTTCGATTTGGAACGGCCTTGGAACATGGTTGGGATTCTTGAAGGGTCCACCCTGAAGCCCCCGGATAGGATCAAAGGGAGTGCCCTCAAATTTATCCCGGGTGATGGTCATCACATCTTTCAGAGACAGTTTCCTGTCGGGTTTGACTGAGAAGGGCAGCTCCATGTTGGGTGTCTCCGGGCTGAGATTGAGTGAGGGAGCAACGATGTTGAAAAACCTCCACAGGCGGACCCGCGTACCCCGGCTTGCGGCCGCACTGATTGCACTTGGTGAGTAGGCCTTTTTCCAGTTGAAAGGCTCGCCGCTGTCCGGATCGTAAAGATCGTTGTCAGCGGCAAATGAGACGGCATTGGGTGAGGCCATAAAATAGTCAGGGTTGTCCGGATCTATCTCACCAATGCGTGATTCGTTGGGGCAGACGCTGACATGGTCGTCCGGCACGCGCTGCGCGCACCAGACCGCGCCCGGTTTTCCGCTTTCCGGAGTCCACAGAGGCCCGACGGGCATGATCTCAAATATCCAGATTTCCCCGGGATCATGGACGGCCAGCATTTCTCCGCCGTCCACTTTTCCGTAGCCGTGTTTCTCAGCCAGGGATCCCATGAGTTGGATGGCTTCCCGGGCCGTTTTGCACCGTTCCATGGCGATGATGGTCAGCATGGTGATATCAAATTTTGGAGTTGGAGTGGAATTTCTCATCTTCCGGACATTGCCGATGGACGACTCACCCATGGCCAGCTGAAACTCGTTCATGTAACCGAATACGGAATGCTTGTAGGCGTAGGTGCGTTCGACTTGGGGGATCTCCAGATCGGCATACATATCTTTATAGGCCTCTCCTTTCATGCCGCCTTCTGATGGCCATTTGGAGAGCTGGCCCTTATGATAGATTTTTCGTTTCGAGCCGGGCTCATACTCTTCTCCCGGGATGTGTCTCCAGGTCCAGTCGCAGACACCGCAGTCGGCTGAATGGGTGGCCATGGTCGAACCGTCTGCCGAGGCGTCCTTTCCGACCAGGATAACCGTACAGCCTCTCTCAGGATTTTCCAGAAAGAGGAAATCGTTTTGGCTTTTCTCGCCTGACAAGAAAAGAACAACCGTTCCGGCCAGAATGAGTAAGGCGACACCCAGTAAAAAGGATTTTTTTCTTGTTTTCATAAGAACACTCCTTATCGTACTCTTCTAGTTGAATATCACTTTGTTTTTATCCGCCTTTTCGGGATCGTGGTAGTAGTGTCCCACGCCGTTTTTGACCACGTCCGCGTACCGCGGTACATTGCTGATCCGGATGGTTCTGTCCGGGTTTTTTCTGGAATATTGATTCATGATTTCCAGAGTGACGGAACAGTGCTGCCCGACCCTTTTCTCCATAGACCAACCCTCTTCGTCGTAGGACACGAACAGTTTTCCTTTTTTAGAAAGACTAAGGAGAAAGGGGTCCTTTCCATCCAAGAGGAGATCTACGGTTTTAGGGCCGGTTGGCTGGTCCAGGAAGGGAATTGGAGCTTCCAGCAAAAAAGGAAGAGTGTCGGCGTAGTCCCCTATTTCCCGGTGAGACAGGCCCCGGAATCCCGATGGCGACGGTTCGACGTGGCTGTCAAAATGCTCCCGGGCCTTGACGGTCAGGATGGTCATGGTGGCAATTCTCATCGATTTTTCGGGGGCGACGATGCAGTTTGTAACCGGGAACATGGTTTCGGCCCCGTGGATATCGATGGCGATGTCCACATTTTCTCTGCGCATAATCTCCATGGCTCCAAAGGTGACTCTTTCCATAAGAGGTCCTTTCGCACGTCCCGGCCATGTCCGGTTTGTGTTTCTGACGTCTAAGAAAGAGAGAAGCTGCTTATCAGGGAAATGAACATAGACATCGGGGTCCGGCCATTGATCCAGGGGCGAGGCATCGCGATTTCCCATCCGGAATTTCTTGCTTCCCCATTCTGTCGGGATCTCAAAATAGAGAGGGTAGCCGTCCCCGGGACGAGTGTTGCGGCCGGCGCTGTTGTTGAACATGGGGATGATGATCATTGTCCCTTTGTCCACAACCGCGTTTTCGATGAACAACAAGGCGGTCAGTAGGGCCGCAGGTTCGTTGGCATGGGTGTTGGCCAGGATGAGGATTTTGCCTCCCTCTTCACTGCCTTCGAGGAAGAAGACGTTGGTGTCCGCCATCGTTCCCTTAATTCCGGGAGAATACTCACTCAGTTTGACGACTTTTGTCACACCCGGCCCCATTATAAGCGGCACCTGGAAGTGCCGGTGGGTGTAGAGTTGGTATCCGGCCAGGGAAACGAAAGCGGCTAAAAAAACAATCAGTGTGAGTTTTATAATCCATAAACGTGACATCTTCTTTTCCTCGATCATTTGATCCGAAAAATTCTTAAAATCAACGGAATGAGAACGATCAGATAGAGAACCATATCGTTGACACTCTTTTTTTCTTTGATGAAATTCCAGGCCAGCACAGCCGCGATGAAGAGACAGATGATGTAGTATAGAATCATGATGACTGGCACGTTAACACCTCCTTACCATAATCAAGGTTAGATCACATGCTCCATTTCACCAGAAAATCCAATCGGGCACTGAATAAGACCATCAAAATTCCCACAATCGTAATCACAACCCATGGAACCCAGGTCTTTTTTAAAAATGTCCAATAGGTGCCCTCGTATTCCGAAACCATTACGCTTAAGCGTCCAATCAGGGCCGTGGGAGGAAGTCCGTCGCCGAGAGGCCAGAGGAGACTCAGGCCGGCGATGGCCACTGTGGCATGCAGTCCGATAGAGTCGAAAAACCATATCAGGGGGATGCCGATGATGGCCGCACCCCCGTAGGTGAGGACTCCTTCCGAGATAGGAATGATGAATATCAAAGCGATGAAAAGAAGGACGAGAGGGGCGCTGATGACGGCAAAAGAAAACAATCCTCTCACACCCGTGGCCGTCATGATCTGCTGCAGCATGCCCACCACAACCATCGTGGCCAAAAGAGGGAGGAGACGTTTCATCGTCTCACTCGAAAGTTTAAGGATATGGATCTTCTTGGGGCTGACCAGGAGGGCGACCAGTCCGGCGATGGAGAATTCCAGCGCCAGACCGAAGATGGGAGTGGTAAACGGCCATATTCGGTAGGCCACGACCAAGCCAAAAAAGACAATGAAGGGGAGAAGAACTCTCCACCAATTCATTTTTTCAGGCACTTCGGGCATGTCTTCTAAGATCTTTTGCTTATCCGTAGTCCCTTCTTTTTTCCAGCCGAGAAAAAGGACAGTGAATATTCCCAGAAAAAGGACCGGTATACCCAACGGAAGCTCAAAGCCCACATAGGGGATGGCCGTTCCGGCTGATAGAATCATAGCCCAGATGTTGACCGGAGGAGCGGCAGCGCTTAAACCGGCCACGATGAAAAGAATGGCCGCTACCCGCCTTTTATCTATCCCTAAGTAGCCCAATGCCAGGGCAACGGGAGCTCCCACAACCAGAAGGGAGACACTCCCCGCTCCTGTCAGGGCACCGGGAATGAGAATGATAATCATCAGCAGGAGCAGGGCGATGAAGCGCATGTTGTAGAAATGTTTTATAATGCCTCGGACGACATAGTTCACTCCCCCCGATTCAGACACGATGGCCATAAAGATTGTTGCCGTTGAAAAAACGAGGATGACGTCTAAATAAGTGAAACTTCCCTCGACAAGATGCCGGAAGAGCTGCCCGGGAGGAGGTGTGCTGTATACAGCCCCGGCGGCACCGCCGGCCACAGCGGCAAACAGCATACTCAATTCGATGGAGAGTTTTCTCCATTTGGCCAGAGCATAAGCAAGAACCATTACGGCCAGGATAATTCCGATTTGTGCTTGCACCCTTCATCTATACTATTTTTTTTTATCCCGAGTCAATTAGCCTCCATTATTCATAAATAGCAAACGTAGTCTTTTTTCATCCAAAAATAGCCATAAATTTCACTCTGATTTTCTGAAATGACTTCTGGTTGGTTAAAAAGGCCCTATTCCTGCCGCTTAGCCAACATTTCCCCGAGAGGAAACGGACCTATCCCTAAAAACTTGCCCTAACTCAAGATGAAGCTTTGCCTGTAGTTATTATGTATGCCCTGCCCCACAGCAAGAATACCAGATTTTCTCCAGTTCCTCTTTCAGTGGGAAGGAAGAAGGTAGATGAACTTTTATCCTTGTCGACATCTGTCGCACCCGAGCTCCGATCTTGATGAGTTTAAGCCGAATCGTATCAAACTGTGCTTTGGCAAACTCTGTGCCTCGAAGATAAACTTCCCGAAACGTGTGCATAAGCACATAGGCCATAGAGTGGAGAAACAGCCGAAACTGATTCGCCTCAAAACTTGTACAAGATGTCCTGTCGGAGAAGAGATGATTCTTGTGTTCTTTGATGTAAAGTTCCATGTTGCCGCGACCGGAGTATATTTTCTGATAGATGAACCTCCGACGGGAGTATTCCAGATTGCTCACGATGAATCGGGTGTTCGGTCCTCTGTGATTATGCTCGGCTTTGTAAATGACCCGAAGAGGTTTTCGCCAGGATTTGGCCTGGTAATCAAATTCACCAAAGAGTTTCACAGGCTCTTTATGAAAAGTATAAAGTCTTTTCGCCTCATCTGTAAGCTCTTCTGTCTCCTTCCACATGGGATTCTGAGGGGTAAGACCAAAAACAAATTTCAGGTCTTCTTCCTCGCAAAAATCATAGACCTCAGGCGAAGCATAATGGGAGTCACCCCTTATTATGATTCCCACCTCCGGCCAAGCCTGCCGAATCTTTCGAACTATGCGCTTCAAGATAGAAACAATCTCCTTGCCCGAGGGCCTTTTTCCCGGACGCAGAATCGCTGCCACCAACTTCCCGCTTTTCCCCTCATAGATATGCATCGGCATATAGCAGTACATGTCATGAAAAGCATTGAAAAGCCTCAGCTGTTGATGACCGTGGGTTTCATCATCGGTATCATCCAAATCAAGGATTATCCCTTCAGGTGCTTTCCTATACGAGTCAATAAAAATATCTACCAAAGCTTCCCCAAGACGGTAAAGATCTGTGCGTGAAGGAGCATTTTCAAACCGGCACATAGTCGGCTGGCTGCCCAACTCTTCCTCAGAATCAGGAAGCTTGTCACAGGACATCTTCAAAATCGGGTCCCTGCGCAGATCATCACAATCGTTGGCGTCTTCATACCCAGAAGCAATCTGAAAAACCCTCTGTGAACAAAGTTCTAAGAGATCATGGGTTATATAACTTTGGTGACGTCGATCTCGCAAAACATTAGCCACCCGGCGAATAATCCCATGTTTGGCTTCTGTTTCACGAAGAAAAAGGAGTCCAGCGTCAGAACTGACCTCGCCACCTTCAAAATCGGCCTGGATTTTTTTACCAGAAATGTCTTTAAAAAGAAGAAATTGTTTGGTAAACTTTGTCATGGCTGTTTCCTCTTCTTTTTTTCTCTAACGTATTATATATCAATACGTTATGAAGGGGAACAGCTTTTTTTATGAATTTTCCAGGTTAGATGGTTGATAGGACTGGCTTATGAAAATATACAAATCAACATCTTTTGAGAAAAGAATAAAGAGAAGGCATAAACTAAAAAAGGAAATATTAGATCAGATGATAAGAAATATTACAGATAATCCATCCATTGGAGAAGAAAAGAAAGGAGACCTTAGAAGAATATATATATACAAATTCAAAATAAAAACGGCTAACAACAGCATCAACCTGACACGGAATAAACGCTGTTTAGTTTTGGCATAGGAAGTTGCACGTGCAGGTTCATGCAAACCATTAGGCAGCTGAAAATAGCAACTTGCATTTTGTATCTCATTTGTGCTACATTAACATTGTTCGACTGGAGGTGAAACATGAGTAAAACAGCAACTGTGCATGCACGGATTGAACCCAAACTGAAAAAGCAAGCAGAGGGAATATTGCACCGATTGGGTTTGAACCAAACGCAAGCGATCACCTTATTTTATAAGCAAGTAGAACTGCACGATGGACTCCCCTTTAATATTGTCATACCTAACAAAATAACCCTACTAACTCTTCAGAATACTGATGCAGGTCGGAACCTGGTTGTGTGTGAAGATGTAAACGATATGTTCAAGAAGTTAGGAATCTGATGCGCACTCCGGTTTATACAAAGCAGTTCCTGAAAGACATCAATCGCGCAAAAAAACGAGGAAAGAATCTCGAGAAATTCAAGATCATTGCTCGCACTTTGATTGAAGGCAAAGCCTTAGACCCAATACACCACGAGCATAAACTCATAGGGAGCTTTCAAGGCCGGTGTGAATGTCATATCGAATCTAACTGGCTGCTGATTTATAAAAAGGAACCGGGGCAAATCATTTTTGAGAGGACTGGAAGTCATTCCGATTTGTTCAGGAATTGATCAGAAGATCCCGGATGCGATCAAACCTCGTATTCGTCAACGTATCCTGGTCGTTTTGGCTCATTCAAACACTTTCCCAAGATCAAACCAGGGCAGTGCTGTAATTCTATCTGTCAACTTCCTTGGCTTCTCGCCAAGAAAAACCAGAAAGCCTTTGGGGGATTTTCTCTTATTTTCGTCCATAAATGTCTCGAGATGCCGTATATGTTTTTGAAGGGGCTTTTCTACGTATTTGACTTCAATAGGTATCCATCGTTCTCTATATTCGACAACCCAATCTACTTCCGGACCGTTATGGTCTCTCCAGTAATACACAATTCCCGGAAGATTTCGGCTTCTCATATGTCTGATCAGTGATAATCCTATCCATTCTTCGAATCGGTGGCTCATTTCCTCCCTGCTCATTCCCTTACGCACAAAGATCCGGGCAGCTGAATTCCGAACACCAATATCGAAAAAAAGATACTTGCTGGCTTTGGCCAGCCTCCTCCGACTCGAGGCAGGAAGGAGCGGCGGCACTTTCTCTACGATCATACAATCATGCAGTATTTCGTAAAATGATGAGATGGTGTGATGAGTTACACCTAGATCCTGAGATAATTCCCGAAAACTCAAAATCCTCCCAGACATTTCTGCAGCCATTCTTAAGAAATTCCCAAATACTCCTAGTTTACGAACTAGAGTTTCCATTCTGATTTCTTCTTCGAGAAATGTCTCCACATAAGATCGCAGCAAATTCTCCACAAGTCCGGTCTTTCCCTCTTCAGTAAGGAGAACGATCTCAGGCATATCGCCATAGGTCAATATATCCTTAAGCGAATCGATTGATTTGAAGTTTTTTACGAAAGATTTCCTTTCCTCATTATCCAATGGATCTAATCGATAGGTGATTGCTCTTCCTGCAAGAAGATTCACATTTTTCCTTCTTAATTTTCTCGCCGAAGAGCCTGTGATTAGAAATAGCAACTTATACCTATCAATCATGTACTGAACTTCATCAAGAATTTCCGGAACCTTCTGCACCTCATCAATAATAATTAACTCTGGTAATACAGCCTCGATTTCCTGGCGTAAAAATTCGGGCTGTTGCTCCGCTCTTTGCCTGATTGGGATTTCCAAAAATGAATAATTCAAGACGTTAGCATATTGGTTTGATATGTGCTCGAGCAGAGTCGTTTTACCCGTTTGTCTTGGGCCAAATAAAAAGATTGATCGTCGTTGGGAAATGGTTTTCCTAAGTTCTTCTTCAAGATTTCTTTTTATCATCATGCCCATTTTAGCCGAAAATGGGTATTATGTCAATAATATTTATTATTAATCGCCTTTAATGTTGATCCATAGAAAGTGTGTTTTTTATCTTCAATGAATTCACCGGGTAAAGTGAAAAACAAAATTCCTTACTCGCAGCGCAGGGCATCCGCACCATCTCGCCCACGGGAGACTCGAATCCCAGGAATCTGACGGCTTCCTCATTGATTACATATTTTTTGGTTTTATCTGATGGCATCTCCCAGGAAATATTTCTGCCGGCAACCAATTCCATGCCCATTATGTTCAGATATTCCGGATCAGTATTGATGACGCGCATGGCTTTGTCCTGCCCTCTGACCTCCCAGGTGATTGAACAATCTGCTCAACTTCAGGAAGAGCAAGGACAGCTTGCCTGAACTTGGTTGGCAAATCGGTCCAGTCCTCAGTTTCCAAGCGATAGATTCTATCCTGTTTCTCCACAAAAGTGTCAAAATGAAGTTCCTTCTTGAACGAGAGCGGTTGGGACTTCAGAAGTACCGGAAAACTTCAAAGAGGGATCCGGATAAAAATAAAATGCTTCTGGAGTTGGCTCTAAAGAAAATCGAAAAGGCTGAGCGTAGCAACTTTATCTCTATAGGATACAGGAAAAGGAGAGTGAAATTCTTAGCCTGACCTATTTATAAAATATGCCTCCCCCTATATGACGTGTTTCGACACTTAAAACACGAATTAGAATTTGATTTAAATTCATTAAGACGATTTTTTGATGGCTATAAAATACGTTCCCTTTCCCTTGATAATTATTGAATAATAACTTTTAGGAATATGACTCTGAAAAGTCTGATTTCTCCTGATTTTCTTGGGCTTTTCTTTTCAACCTTATTACCGTAGCTTCAATGCTTATCAGTCGAATTTGTCGCATGGAGAGAAGTCTATGTCATTTCTTTTCCCGATTTATTTGTTTTTGCCACAAGGTTTATCTATGATATTGGTTGTAAAGGATGTCAGAGGGCGAAAATTGGATAAAAAGGTGAGTTATGCACAGCCAGTACAAAAACCGAATTCTTATCTTATAAAGAATTTTTTTAAAAATCACTGGATTTTAATTCTAATTCTAATTGCCATTTTAGTCTTCTCAATTTATTCTTATTCAAGCCAAGGAGTAGTTTATTCTCTAATAAAAAGCGATTCTCAAGGAATTATTGACTTTGTAGATTCTTTTGGATTCTTTGCAGCATTAATTTTTGTTTTACTTGTTATTCTAGAGGCAGTCCTTGCCCCAGTTCCCCCGCTTGTTTTATATGTTGCAGGAGGATTTCTTTTTGGAGCTTTTTTTGGAGGAATATTAACTCTTATTGGAAATTTAATTGGCGCCGCAATCGCCTTTAAAATAGCAAGAACTTTTGGAAGAAACTTTGTAGAAAAAAGAGTAGATGCAAAAAAACGAAAAAAATTTGACAACTTCTCTGAAAAACATGGAGCACTTGCAATCTTTATTCTTAGACTAAATCCTTTCACGTCTTCTGATTTATTTAGTTATCTTGCAGGATTAACAAAGATAAAAGTTAGAAGTTTCCTTATTGCAACTGGACTTGGATTAATTCCTTTAATCTTTTTACAAACTTATATTGGAGAAACTTTATTAAAAAACAACCCTCTTCTTTCTTTAATCTTAATTATTCTTAGCGCTGTTTATCTTTTAGTTTTTATTTATTTAATTTTAAAAAGTGTGAAAAAATAGTTTATCTTAAATACTACTAATTTATTTTATTTAGGGGGTGTTTTATCTGGAGCTCATCGCCAGAGTCACCTCCCCTATTCCCGATAAGGGGCAGGTCA
>SDBS01002761.1_pt1 | contig 17409 bp, 20 predicted proteins | sample 2277091 | NCBI WGS metagenome assembly SDBS01 (sample SAMN10404972, study PRJNA504765) | marine sediment metagenome | isolation source: marine sediment core GS10_PC15, 163 cmbsf | place: Arctic Ocean: Southern Knipovich Ridge | collected 2010 | reverse complement strand
TATCTTGTGTAATCTTATCTAATCTTCTCTCTTCTCTTCTTTTTTTATCTACTCTCTTCTTATCTTCTCTCGGTGAAATCTCGGTGTCGGATTCTTCGGATTCTTCGACACGTTTCTTTTTGTCGTAAGTGCTTGATTTATTAGCACGTTTCTTCAAAAAGTCAGCCTGATACTTGTCCCATTTCACAATGGAAAAAATTTCTTTTTTTTCTCTTTTTAAATATTTTCGCTTAATTCGTTTGGTTTTGATGAATTTATTTATGCTCCGATCAAGTAATTCTCTCTCAATAAATAGTTGTTGTGCTAATTGATCTCTTGAGTAGACTTCAACGCTTCCCCAATTGCTCGCCGCCAAACTAAGGAAGTCTGTCCACACTCCCCTTTCTTCTGGTAGAAAATCTGTCCGTATAGAACCCCACAACCACTTCTCGGGATACAGTTTGAACCATAACGTAGATCGTGTGTTCATGGGTCCTGAATTATCGGCCATTATACTTCTCCTTTCTCAAATAATGAGATGTAAGTCTGGATCGCCTCAAACATCACAATTCGGCGGGACTTATTTCTCTTTCTGCAAATCTCATTAATCCTTTCGAGCTGAGCAGTGTAGATATAAATTGGAATCCTCTTCAGCTCTCTCTGCTCCCCTTCTTTCTGAGTTTTGTTATGCATTTTGATCTCCTTAAATTTATTATGGAGTATCGATCCTCTCAATTAATCGAATCGACACCACTTTGCTTCTTGGAATAACAATCTTCGCAGATTAGCAATGAGTGATACGGGTCTGGGCAATCAATAGTGATTTCCCACTCTTCTTTGAGTTCTCCGCAATATCGGCACTTAATAAGGTCTGAGATATGCTGTTTTGGGATAGTTTTCTCGGGGGGGATATTGCCATTTTTGGCGTTATGCATACCTAACCCTAGGTTTCGCTTTTTTGGCGACTTTTTGGAAGTAACTTTCTTCTCCCCTCCCATCACTCTTATGAAGTCAATTGCATCTTGTGGGAGGGGCTTTTTATTGGTCTCCATCTGCTTGATTCTGAGCTTTGAAATCCCAAAAAGCTCTGCCAACTCGTCTTGTTCCATTCCTGCGTATTTTCTGGCTCTACGGAGGTCTATCCCCTTATAGAAATGCTTGTTTAAATAGGCCTGCATTTTGGAACGGAAATCGTTAGTGTTGTGGAAATCCGTACCTAATAGATTCTCTAGTAACGAAATGGCTGTAACACTAATAATTTCTCTGGATTCAATGGCATCATAGAATTTCTTAACAAAACTTATCTCGATCCCAATGGATGGATTGCTTCCACTCAGCTGGTATTCATCCTCTTTTGGAAAACACAAACCACAATAGGTTTCCCCACCGGAATCGAGGTTCCACTTGCTCAAACCCTTGGCACATATGCTACAAGTTTTTTCTTTCTTCATTTGTTCACCCCACAATTAGTCTTGGTGAACGCTCACGCAAAAAATGCCTTTCAAGAAACCTCGAGATAGAAATTGGATATCTTTCAGGGGAAGATTTTAGGAAAATATTTTGAAAAAACTTCAGGAATTACCGTGAACGTTCACGGAGGGGAGATTTTATACTATTTTTTTTTGTTGTTGTCGTAATACTCTTCAGATGACATTTCCCAGATGGCTTCCTTTCTTTTCGCGGGGTTTCCTCTTTCTGTATCCTGTTCGGGTGCAACATGTAATTCGCTTATTATTTAAGAGTCCTTCCCACAATCAATGCCTCGTCCTACAAAGAAGTCTTCTTTAATCTGCTCTGCAATCGAAATGTTGAACTCGGTTTTGTAATACTTTTCTACTTTATATTTATCTTTGATAATTTTCCCGGCAATCTCATATTCTTTTTCCTCTACTCTTTCAACACTTTCTCTAACATATGTTATTGGATTCTCTCTAATATCAAAGAAATCTATCAGTCTTTTCCTAAGCTTTACGAAGCTATTTTTCCATGCATCTTTTTTTCGAAGGTCAAATATTTTGTCCTCCCATGTAATGGCCCCATCACATAATGCAAAGGCCTTTAAAGTTCCCCATATGACATCTGGCTCTTTCTTTTTGCGTTCAAATCCCATTTGACTATAATTCCGTGAGTCGCGTACATTGCCAGCCCTAATTTGAACCTCTTCATTGCTAATGAAATGTATCGATACATCTTGCCATTTCGCTCCCTTTGGAGTCGGAAACTTAATAATTGGTTTCGCTGTTTTTACTTTTCTCGGGGCTGTAGAGGCTAAATCTCTTCCTGGAGTCCATAGTGGCAACGGACTATCATTAGTTATTAAATCTATGGTTTCTAAGACTATTGCGGTAGACAATACATTCCAATTCTCAAAATCACATATTTCAACCTTCCAATGTTTCCAGCTCCCGTCATCATCTTGTTGTGAAATGAGCCATTCGAGCGCCTTATCTTGAATAATACTTGTGGTATCTAATTTTGAAAAATGTGCCGCTAGCAGATATTCACAAGTTGTAATTATATCATTAGCAACTGATCCGTTATCTTCTAGGTGGTCTATTATTTTCTCAGTGGCATCTCTATAAGTATTGAAATACTTTTCATTCAATCCCGAAAAAACAAGCCATAATACTCCAGATAGCACGTCTTCAAATTGATGAATTAATAACCTTTTATCATTAAAATCTTGAAACGAATAATTCTTGATGCCTCCAGAAATCCTAAATGCTTCATTTTCAAAATCCGGCTTATACTGCCTCTGGACTTTTGCACATCTAGTGATTTGCCACAAATTTTCACGGGAACTCGGATCAGTAAAAGAATATTCAGTGAAGGCCTTAAGATTTTTTAATAATAGATTAAAATCATCTTTAAACCCCGGAACATCCAAAATCTCTCTCGCCCTCAACATAGAGATACAACATTCTAGCTCTGCTCCATCTGCTGGTCCCTCAGCGATCGCTTCACCAAGCTCTTTAAAAAATTGAGCCTCTTGCCAATAAACATCACTATATGGAAAAAATGCTTCACGCGGGTCCCTAAAAACATATGGCTCAAATTTAGTTAACTCGTCTTCGGCATTATAGAAGTCCTTTATCCCTGCCCTCTTCCAGAATGACCACAGGTCTCGCATTTGTTGAGCATATTCTGCCTTATTATTCTCTCTTCGATGGCCTAAATAGGCATGCGCCTCAAATCGGAGAGGGTATTCACCTTCTTTAGTAATTTCAAAAAGGCTATCCTTAGCTAAAATATCCCGCTTTGTTGCGTCTATAATACCTTCTAAATAAGCTTCAGCTCTCTTTCTTGAATTGGTTAACAGATCAGAATCCAATTTATCCCCCATAATTGTATTACGGAATTATGCCTTTAAAAAAGCAGGAGGAGAAAAATGACTAAGACAAAGTATAAAAAAATAATAGACTTTAGGGAGCACATGCAACGGTCCTATCATAATAATCAATGCTTCAAATCAGGAGACTTTGGAGAGATTCTCTGCTATGAGCTACATTCTCAACCCATTAATCCTCGTATGAATGTAAAGACTATGAATTATGGTTTTCAGACAGGATTGACCTTTAGAGAACTTGCCAAGAAATGGGGCATTAGCGTAACATTTCTTGGTGAGCTAATAGCCGACCACTGTGTAAAACTAGAAGAATAAAATTATGTATTTACTAGTTTTTATCTTTGCATTCGCTACAGAGTGGGAGACCGCCTGTTCCGGGGACACGATTGTATGATTCAATGTTATTGCCCTTGGTACACGTATTGTCATTATGGTGTACATCAGTTCCAGGAAGCTTTGAATGAAATGGGGCTACTTTTGCCATGATATTAACTCCTTTTTGTGACTTGTATAATCAATACCATGTGATTATGATTAAGTCAAATTCAACAAAGGGAGGTGGATATGTGCTTTGCACAGTTCAAGGAGTTTATTACAATGTTTGCTAATATAGGAACTTTTATTGCAGTTGGTTTTGCTGCTAAGGCTATATTTTTGAATACACGGGCTGTTAGATTGCAAAGAGATAGCAACCAAGTTAATCTATTTAATGATATTTCTTCTCGGATAAGACAACTAGAAGACCAGTGGATTGCTTGCGAAAAAAAAGAAGACAGAATAATGTGGTATGAACGTCTTTTTAGTGCATTTGAATATTTTGCATTCTTTGCAAACAAGAAAAAAATATCATTAGAGATGCGAACGTATTATAAAAGTGGAATAGAGACATATGTTAATAGATTGACAACGAATGAAGAATATTCAAGCTTATTTGAAGAATATAAAAAACGCCCTAAAGAGCAATTTAGTGAATTGAGAGAATATTATAAAAATGAAATTGGAAAAAATTTACCCTTTTAATTGTCACCAGAATTCCTTTTCGGCTTTGATCCTGGTTTTTTTTCTGGTTCTTTTAATGGGGCCCATTGTTTTCTCTTTTTTATTTTCTCATCAATTGGCTTGCGAGGTGGTTTTGTTGGGGTTTTCTTGTTATTGCTCATCATACCTCCTTGCTGACCTTGAGTGACATATATCATACCAATACAATATCATAGCAATACAATTAAAACAAGGGAGCGAATAAGTACTATCTAAAAAACCGACTTAAAGCATTGTAACTTATTGATAACAAAAGAGAAAAAACTTTCATTATTTACTTGACAAAGCAGTTAAAAAATGTTATTATTTAGGTATAAGAACAAGGAAAGAGAAATGAAATATGAACCACCTAAATTTAATAGCTTAAACGAAATGGCCTCCATAGATGTAGGCCGATTAACCGAGGACGAGGCGAGGAAAATACTTGAGGGCTTGCGTTGGCCTGAGGGTCCTGTTTGCCCCCATTGTAAAAGCGATAATGTGACCAGAATCAACGCCAAGTCTACTAAAATTAGAGATGGTTTAATTCAGTGCAATGCTTGCCGGGGTCAATTTACCGTAACGGTTGGGACGGTAATGCATCGCTCCCACATTACACTAAGACAATGGGTACAAGCATTCTATTCGATCTGTACTCATAAAAAGGGCATTTCAGCACTTCAATTGCAACGGAATCTTGGCCTAGCATCGTATAGATCGGCCTGGCACTTAGCCCACAGAATTAGACTCGCTATGAAACTTGATCCTTTAGCAAGTAAACTTAAGGGTGTGGTTGAAGTAGACGAAACCTATATAGGTGGAAAACCTCGAAAGGGTGACAATAAATCCCATAAAAGAGGACGTGGCACGGAAAAGTTTCCAGTTATGGCATTGGTTGAACGTGATGGAAAGGTAGTGTCTAGGCCCGTAGACAAGGTTAATGCTAAGACACTGAAAACCGCCATTAAGGAAGCTGTACATGAAAACTCTATGATTATTACAGACGAATGGCCTGCTTATCGTGGTATTGGAAAAGACTTTGTTGGTGGCCACGCAACGATTAATCATGGAATGGGCGAATATTCTAAAGACGGAATTTCTACAAATACGGCAGAATCGTATTTTGCATTATTAAAACGTGGTGTTCATGGCTCATTTCATCATGTTTCAAAACAACACTTATCAAGATATTGTGATGAGTTTTCTTTTAGGTGGAATTACAGAAAAGTAAATGATGGAACCAGAACAGAGTTTGCTATTAAAGGAATGAGCGGAAAAAGGCTTGTTTACAAAAAAAGCAACCGGTGAATGCATGAAAAAAAACCTGCTACTTTGTGGGGATAATCTCAAGGCTCTTGATGACTTGAAAAAGCAAGGCATCAAGGTTGACTTAATCTATCTTGACCCTCCGTTTTTCAGCAACAGGCATTATGAGGTAGTTTGGGGTGACGAGGCAGAGGTTAGGAGCTTTAGGGATAGGTGGACTGGCGGTATCCATGTTTATATTGAGTGGATGAAAGAGCGAGTTGTTAAAATGTATGACATTCTTAAGGATACTGGCTCTTTCTATCTTCATTGTGACTGGCACGCAAGTCACTACCTGAAGGTGATGCTAGACGAAGTTTTTGGACGCTCAAACTTTTTAAACGAAATCATTTGGTATTATGGGCCAAAGGCAACTCAACGCACCACTTCTTTTCAACGAAAACATGATGTTATCTTTTTTTATTGTAAAGAAACGGGGAAGCATTTATTTAATGTACCATTACAGGAATACGGGAAGGGTAGCCTTGAAGAAAGAAAAACCAGGTATAAGCATGTGAGTGAAGACGGAAAGCCCTATCGCCTTACTACCAGAAGAGACAAGGATGGTGAAAAATATAGGGCAAAGGTTTACCTGGGTTCGGGGGTTGCCATGACCGATGTGTGGCCCCTGTCTGTAATAAACGCTACGTCAAAAGAGCGACTAGGATACCCAACGCAAAAGCCGGAAACCGTATTAGAAAGAATCATTGAGGCATCTTCTAGTAGGGATGGCCTTGTGTTAGACCCATTCTGTGGCTGTGGAACCGCTATGGCAGTGGCCCACAGATTACAGCGTAAATGGATAGGCATTGATATTTCTCCAACTGCAATAAACCTTATTGAGAAGAGGCTAGAGAAAGTCGGTGCAATTCAAGGCAAGGATTATGACACAATCGGTATGCCTACAACCCTATCACAGCTAGAGGTGCTAGAGCCTTTCGAGTTTCAGAATTGGGTTATTAATGAAATGAAGGCCAGGCAAAGCAAGAGAAAGACTGGGGATATGGGGATAGATGGATACTATGAAAAAACCATCTTCACAGAAAGAGCGGGGATACAAGTTAAGCGGTCTCCAAAAGTAGGGAGAGAGGTTGTTGATAGTTTCGAGGCGGCACTGAGAAGAGAAGAGTATGAGAAGGGGTTTATAGTAGCCCTAAGTTTCACTAGGGGGGCTCACGAAGAGGTGGCGAGGGTGAAGGCTAAGGGCTTAGACATAAAATTAATCAAAGTTGAAGACTTGCTTTTGGGAAAGGTGAAGATATGAAAAAAAAGAAAGAACAATCCAAAGAACGGATGCAACCACTTTCTATGTATCCGTTAAATCCTGAAGAGGCATTGACTGCCTTTATGGGGATAAATAAGAAGAAATTATTAAAAGCTGAAAAGAAAGAAAAAGAATGTGCTTTTTTAAGTGCATAATTCCGTTGTATTATAAGCTAATAAAGACAATTATTCAGTAATGCGATTTAATAGGGCATAGATATTTGGCGAACTTACCCCCACCCGGTATTATAATATATTATAATGCTCAGCTTTCGGTGCAATTTTGGGAATGGGACAGATCACAGAGCTTACCTTCCCTGTTTACATTGTATATTAAATATAGAGTGTTTTGTAATTTCTCTTTTAGTGTTGGATTTGCGGGCATTTTTACATTACAGGCGAGTTGTATAATCACTGAACATTTTGATACTATTAATTCAGTTTCTAGAATTTGATGTCTGAAATATTAGCAAAAGGAAAATAGACATGGCTAAGCCTCGGATATTCATCAGCTCAACATATTATGACCTGCATTACGTTCGGGATGATATCGAAAGATTTATCAAAGAGCTTGGATATGAGCCAGTGAGACATGAAAGTGGTGCTATTCCGTATGGGAAAGATGAACCACCTGATAAGTATGCATACCGGGAAGTAGAGTTATGCGACATCATGGTATGTATTATTGGAGGCAGATTTGGAACTGAGTCAAGCGAAGATTCAGATTCCTCCATTACACAAGTAGAGTTAAAGAAAGCATTAGATAATGGTATTCAGGTCTTCATATTTATTGAAAATGGAGTCTTTTCAGAGTATTCCACTTTTCAACTTAACAAAGAAAAAGGTGACATAACATATAAATTTGTTGACGATATTAGAATATATAAATTTATCGAGTTAATATACCAGTTGCCGTGTAATAATCCCATCACAGCATTTCAAAACTCTAGAGACATAATTAACTATTTGAGGCAACAATGGGCAGGATTATTTCAACGTTTTCTCCGAGAACAAAAGCGAATCTCAGAAATAAAAGTCCTTGATGAAATAAAGACTATTGCAGGAACTCTTCACGGCCTTGTAAATTTTCTTACAGAAGAAAGAAAAGATAAAGATGAAGCGATAAAAAGTATTCTAGTGTCAAATCACCCAGCTTTCACTCGATTCGCGAACATCATTAATGTAAGGTATCGTGTGTTTTTCACTACAAAATCCGAGCTTGACAAATGGTTGAAGGCACGAAGATATTCACCAATTAGTCCTGAGCATTACGACTCTGATAGCGTGTATGAATGGAATGGTGAAGATGGATATATTAAAGTGACTGAACCAATTTTCGATGAAGGTGGAAGGCTTAAATCGTACTCACGAGAAACATGGAGTGATGACTGGATAAATTTCATTGAGCAACCTCATCCTGGGCCAGACGATGACGTCCCATTTTAATCCCGATGATTAGATGATAGTTCACACGGGAAGAACTTTATCATTTCCCCCTAGGGTATGAGTATTGAGTTGCTGATTTGCAAGCTTATTTGCGGGCAAAGTGAATAACCGATACAACTTGATGGGTGGAGAAGATCAGATAGGGTCTATTTCTCTTCCTTCGGCTTAAGCTCCATACCTAGTTCTGGTTATGCCGGGGGTTACTTATTGCCGCTAAACGAGAGTGCAGCAATGAACCATTCCCCTTCTGTTTTGGTCCAGACAATGAGGTATTTACCATAGTCCTCCACTGGGCCATCCGGTGTTTCGAAGATGAAATGATTAATTCCATACTCATAGGCCATGTCTCTGCTAGCAGAGGTGATAATGGCAGTTGTAGTAGCTTCGAACTCAATCATTTTTGGGAAGTTTTGATATAATTCCAACTGTGCTTCCCGCCCCTGGATTTGAGGGGCATTCGCAGGCTGAACGATAACATCAGAAGCGAAGAATGTAACAGCCTTTTCCCAGTCAAAAGCCATCTCGGCTGCAACGGCTGCCTTGCTCCGAGCTCGAACCTCAGCTTCAACATCCACAGCAGGTTCCTCAGCCACCTCTTCACCCTGCTGGCAGCCGAAAGTAAAACAAAGCAGAAAGGCCAAAGGCAAAATCATAAACAGTTTTTTCATAAGACCCTCCATTAACTGGAAAACTTGAGTCTATTTAATACCAACAGGCAAGTCTTAGTCAACTAGGGTTTTGGAGCTAATGCTGGGTACTGAGGCGGCGTAATATTATTGGCCTACCCCCCTCGCCCCCATAAGATATTATAAGGGGGAATGCAGAATGGACTTCACAGTGTGAATCGTGGACTCTTTGAGATGTTTCGCCCGTGACTAACCTCTATGCCTATCCAGGTGCCTCGGATGATGGAAGTCGAGAAAGTGCTTGCACTCGTAGCATGGCGGGGCTACGTATGTGGTCATGGATTTTATCTCCTCACTACCGCCTTTTCATTAAACTGTTCTGGAACTCTTCTTCACTCAGTTCTCCGTTTATTCGCATTTTCACTAATCTCTGAACATTGAAAATCTCAATGTGTTTGTTGGCATAATGGTCATAAACTTTGTCAATACCCTCTATAAGTTGTTCGTAAGTGCCGCGGGACGTCTTTCCCATAAAAAAATCAATCCAGATTTTCATTCGTTCGAGGATTTCTATAGACTCCGGGCTGGTTGTTATGTGTTGTTGACCCAGTCCTACCATTCCGACCACTTTTATGCCTTCTTCAAATCCCAAAAGAAATCCACGCTTCGCCTCAGTAGGAAACACATTCCAATCGTTCCCATCAAGAAATGCTTTTTCTTGCCCCTGGATAGAGCATTGAAGTACCAAAAAAATGAAAAGAACCAAGAAAATACGGTTTGTTATCATAACTCCCTCCGTATATCAATGGATTTCGCGCTGAGACGACCTAGAGGCCCAAACTCGGCCCGAGTAGTTGCGGTTTATTAGATATCCATATAATTCATTTCTGTCGACCATGATAGCCCAGATAACATTCCGAGCAAGTCGGCTTTGTTGATTATCGCCCGCAAACCCTCTCTGGACAGCCGGAACGCTTTTCCTTTCTTTGTACTAATATAATATAAGATAGCATTCAGTCAACTGGATGGGCTTCTCCTAGTGGATCGGAGACTCTTGCAGGTGTTTCGGCCGCAAAAAGTGTTTTGTAACTATCTGTAACTTTCCCCAGCTGATTAGTAAGTGGATCTAATCTTTGCGGGCTTTTTGGTATTGGTTATGTTACGCGGATTTACGCCGGTTTACCCTCAAAACTACAACTTTCCAAACCTTAACAGGAAATCCATTCTTCATTGCAGGCTTGTATTTCCACTGTTTGACCGCTTTTAATACTGCTTCATTTATCGGTGCATAAGTTTTATTCTCTTGCATCATTTTTGCATCTTGGACATCACCATTTTCAGAGATCAGAACATTAACGTAAAATTTTTCTGTTACCAACAGTGTTTCATCCCACCTGTATTTAGGGGCGACGGACTTTATTAACTCAGGCGGAACATCTACAGATTTGAGGGAGACGATATCCCCGGTTTTCACCTCACTATCGGCAGTTTGATCAACCTGATTCTGACTAGAGAATTCAAGATCCAGAATAAGATTCTTTTCTATATCGAAGGTTCCAAATACCAATTCTAATTTTACCTTTTCATCTGTTTCTGCGAGAAGTTTGCCATTCAAGATTGAACCATCTATTAGTTTGATTTTAACCACTTTCTCTCTACCTTCAGGATCCGAATCAACTTCCACCGCAGATCTCAGCACATAACCGGAGACGACAAATCCATCCTCATTTGATGGGAGATTAATTTTTATCCATCCCTCGGAAATCTCTGCAATCTCAAAAACAGAGCCTAAGGGAAGTTTTTTAATGACAGGACTTTCTGCATTGGGCTTCAAATAGAGAACGGCATTCTGCTTAATTATGCGCAGCATATTATCCTGAGTATGAATGATGTTATTTTCTAATCCAAAGAATAAATATGCGCTAACCAAAGTGGCAGTAATGATACTTACTTTTGTTTTCATTGCATTCCTCACCTTTACGAATGAAGACAAATCTAGAATGAGATGCAAAATTGAACGCCTATGGCATGGTGCTCTGGCAATATACCTGCTTTTATATATCCTTTTGCGTTGCCTTCCCTCTTAAGTTGTTTAACTTGCTTATTCCCAGATGAATATATTGCGATACCGATAATATCAGTCAATAATCCAATTCCTCCGGTTATTAGATAAAGGGAATTCTTTTCTTCTACAGTAACTACCCAATAGCCTGCAACATATGCATCCTTTTTTGGAGCCAAAAAATATAAAGCAGCACTCGTTACTAGAACAATAGAACCTGCGACAATCAAAGTAGTTCCCATTGACCTTTTTCCTTTGGCGCTTGCGTATTGTCTTTCCCAATCATAATAATCTACCGTTTTATCGACCACTCTTAATTCGGGCTTTGTTGTTAGTGGTTCTGGATCCACTTCTTTTGTTTCAAGAATATCCGGCTGCCTCATTTCTATTTCAATAAAGGACTTGTGAACATATCCAACTACAACAATTCCGTCTTTATCGGGGGGGAGAGCTAGTTTTATCCATTGTCCAATTATTTCTTCTGCTCTAAATTCTGTCCCCAATGGAAGCTCTCTAATAACAACACTATTTTTATCTGGTTCAAGACGAAGAACAGCATCCTTTTTTACAATTCTCACTTTTACTTCTTGAGAAAAACATAAGGAATAAAAACCGGAAAGAAAAATGATTAGGAAAATAATAGTAGAGGTACGCCATAATTTGGATAGCATCAAGCCCTCCTGAGTGCTTTTATTCAACTCTAATATAAATAAATAGAATAACATATGCAATCAATAGTAGTTGATTTCTCACAAAGACCAACTTAATCGTTTCCAACGTCCCCATCAACTTGTTCAGCACTAAACGCATAAAAGCGGCATGTAAAATTTCAAGATTATAGGGGTAGGGTTGTCATGGGTATACTATGGTATGTATATCCGATTATTGATAACCTTTTGGCATTGAAAACACACAAGTTACAGGGGCTAAAAATGGGGGTCTGAGCCCTTCGATCTCAGGTTAACTTTCGCCTCAAAATATTTAACCCCTAGTTTCATCGAAAGAGGCTATTGCATTAAAGCAACGATTACCATAACATTTGCGTATATAATAGTGTATGGGCAAAATGATGTATTCTTGACTCCAAGGCCCACTTTAAATTTTTTTTAATATGGGGGATTAATTATGAGATATGATATCGAAAAATTGATCGATATCTTAGTTATATTCGCAAAAAACAGCCAAGAACTGACAAAATTAAGAATTAATAAGTTGCTGTATTTTCTTGATAAAATCCACATTCAAAAATATGGCAGGCTTGTTTTAAATGATAGATATTATCGCCTTGAGTTTGGACCCATTCCCTCGGTATCTTATAATATAATCAATGATTTTTTCATGCCCGAAATCAAAATCTCAGGAAAAAAAATAATAAATAATCGACTGAAAAAATACTTCATTGCAGACAAAAATCAGAACGGGTATGACTTGCTTAATCTAAAACAGGAAGTGAACTTTAATTCTCTCTCAGAATCAGAATTAGAAGTCTTAGATGAAGTCTTAACAAATTACGGGAAAAAATCTACAGGCGATCTGGTCAACCTATCACACAAAGATAAAACATGGACAGAGACCGAAGAACCAGATGAAATAGATTATTCGCTATTCCTTGAAGGTTTAACAGGAAAACGAAAAAAAGCCATGCTTCAGTTAATGGAAATTGATAAAGAATATGATCTGATTGCTAAAGCACTAAACAGGTGATTGACTTTCCATCCAGTTTACTCAAGAAGCAACTTTTATCACAACTTCAAAGAGGCAAAGTCCTTCGGATTCAATTGCATTTCCAAGGAACTCCCCGGTTTAAAAGGCTGATTCTACTTAATAAGAATTTTTCTTCAGATGATGTTTATTATGTTCTTTCTACATCTCAGGTGCAGTTCTATTTGGAGAATCGAAATTTTCCACCAATTAAGGATAACTTTTTATATTTCCGCGAGGGCCAAACATGCATCAATCAAGATGAAGATATGGTAATAGACTGTAGAAGAATATACAAAATTGCAAAAGGCAATTTACTCAAGAATTATCAAAATAAAAGATTATCAATTTTAGGTGATACGCCAGCTCATATTTTGAGAGAGATTGAAATAATAATTTCGAACTCAAAATTCATAGCTCAAAAAATAAAGAGCCAGGTAATATAAATAATTTCATCGGTTGCTTGCCATTCTTCTTCTCCAGTTGGTTACGGACATCAACTGTTTTGTCACATATTTCATTTAATAAATTTACGCATTACATACCGGTGGAACTTTCAAAAGCTAACAAATTCCATTAATCCGCATCATTGCCCTTAAAAAGTGCCCGAAATGGACAAATGAATGCTTCCCTACTTACTCTCTCAAAATGAGCAAAACCTCCCCCGAGAGAATATGTCTAAATTGGAGAGTCTGAGACTATACGAAGGCTTTTTATTAATCCTTCAGCCGCGCCATCCTCTCACTCGCATCCGACACTTCAGGGAGGCCTGAATCAGCGTCTTTCCAGAGGGTAAGAAATTTTGAAATCTCTCCTCAGAAATCATGTTGTGTACCAAATCATTTGACTATGTAAGCTGTAATGTAGCTTTAACACACTTTGGGTTAATAGCAGCTCTTCCTTAAGCATAATTCATGGAATTTATGCCATTACAAATTCACTAAAACTTGCTCAACAGATATAATAATCAATAGGCGAGGGAAACCAATGGTATCTAAGAAAAAATTGCGAGTTGTCCCGAATATAGAAAATCAGCAAGTATTGGCGGAAACTGGACGACGTAGCTATGAGATGCTTCGTCTTACACGTGTCAAGTATTTCGAGAATCCCTATACCTTTATTGACTTACGTCTCTTCCAAAGAGGTTGGGATAGTGAAAGCGATAAAGAGGTCTATCATCCCACAAAAAAAGGCGTTCAGCTTAAAGAAGAGCAATTTCAACGTCTTGTAGGAAAATGGACTCTTGTTCCGTCACTCCTTTTTCATCCAATCATTATTAAGAAAGCGTATCCTGCGCTGCGTCGAGAAGAGTTCGATACGGCTGTATTTCGAGCTTTTAAGGCCCTTGAAATGCGGGTTCGAAAACTAAGCAAGCTTCCCAGCGAGCTTTATGGAACTTCTCTAATGCGTAAGGCGTTTGATGCCGAAAAGGGTCCACTAACTGATAAAGCAACTCCAAAAGCGGAGCGAGAAGCAATGTCCCACTTATTTGCGGGGATGATAGGCTGCTACAAAAATCCTCACAGCCATCGAGAAGTTGAGTTAGAGTTCAATGAGGCGTTTGAGATGCTCCTTGTTGCAAGTCATCTCTTTAGGGTTCTTGAAAAAGTAGAAAAACGAATCGCTGACTGTTCTATATAGACTTAGACTATCTGTGCTTCCCATAATTCAAAACTTATCTCTCTAAACGAGCAAAATCTTCCCCGAGAAGATATGGTCCAATCCACCTGAATTATAATTCAAAAACTGAATCGATATGAGGGGGCAAGTCATTGAACAATCTTTGTTAGAAGACTTTGTATAAATCTTGAAAATGTAATATTGATATACCTCCAAAGGAAAAAGGGCCTAGATTTCTTCTGTATAAAGAGAATTAGGACTAAACTTAGATTTAGATATTTAGAGGAAGACTTATCAGATTAGTTATTAGTTGTGGGAATTATGAGACTGCCTAATTTTATGCTTGTTATTAACGATGTTGCGCAGGCTTCTCCGGTAGGCTGAATTCCAACTTCAGCTTGAAAGGATAAATTCTTTTCTACCCACGTTTCGATTGGGATTCCAGATTCCTCTTCCAAGCGATTAATCTGATTGAATGAGAGGCCAACAACTTCTCGATTAATAATGTGGATTTGATATTTCATATCAAAGTATGCAATATCAAATCCGAGAATGATACCTATCTTGTTGCCGCTTGTATCGAAGAAATCGGTGTAGCCATTGAGTTTCGCTGTCCATTCACCTTGAGGAATGTTTGGATTGCTGCTTAGTTCATAGTCGGAAAGCTGAGAAAGTTCATAATCGAAGTAAGGCCAGCTATTCTCACAATTGCTTAGTGAAAATAAGAATATATTCTGGCTCTTGAAAAATTCGGCCCATTCAAAGACGGTATTCTCCTCAGCATTATCATCATTATGAATAATTATGAGCTGAGATATATTTGTTGAGTACGTGGAGTACGATTTCAATTGGCGTAAAGTAGCAGACTTATCTCGAATTGTGGATTTGAATTCAAGCAACAGCTTATACTCTGATCCACCATAATCGCGCAGGAACATTATTGCATCAGCAAAACCAATCAAAAAGCCAGTTTCAGTTTTGATTGGAATTTCCAGCTCAGTGTTCCATTCTTTCGGCATGAAATGCATCATATGTCGTAAGAAATCATATTGATTTTGTTTTCTTGAAAACCAATCACTGATTTCTTGGTGGGCTCTGGAAAACTTGTCTGGGTCTTTCATAAGTCCTTTTTCTTTTCCCATCTGTTTCCTTCTTTTCCCTTCCCCTATATTTGACTGAATCAATTTACAAAAAGCAATACCTAAGTAGTTATCATCAAATAGAAGTGATTTAAAAACCAAAAAAAAATGAAATTCCAGGCTTGTTCGAGTAATTAAAAATTGAATCTGGCAGAATATCTGATTTAAAGAACTGTATGGACAACAGTTGGTTAATTCCCCCACATCGACTGGTTTCCCCTTTCGTGGCGGGACTAGGATATAAATTCTTGATTGGGGCTGTCAATGCCATAAATGCTTTGTTTGGTATCACGCATTTATGAGCGGCTTATCTCATCGGCAAGACCCACTGGGGGGTAACGGGTTTCTTCCCGTATTAACCGTTGTGATCACGGGGATTCAGGCCCGCAAATCACAGGCAGACTGAATCCCGTGTCACAGATATGTCACAAAAATTGTCTAAACTCGCTTAATTTGGCTTAATGGTGCTTAAAGGAAAACAGGGTTTTTCTGGGGTAGGGCTGGCGCTCCCGACGGGATTTGAACCCGTGTCGCCGCCTTGAAAGGGCGGTGTCCTAGGCCAAGCTAGACGACAGGAGCGCGAGGTGTGGTGAGCCGTGCTGGACTCGAACCAGCGACACCCGGCTTAAAAGGCCGGTGCTCTCCCTCTGAGCTAACGGCCCCTCCAGAATGGGAAGCTGTATTTATAAAGGATTTGGACGCAAGAGTCAATATCAAGTCAGCTTTTCAAACCTGAGGATGATCCATCTCCCGCGGTGTGGCAGGTTCTGGGCTTCATCGTCCAGAACATACCGCCTCAAGAAGACCTTGTAGTCGCTGGCCGTCCCGTCCGTCATGGTGATCTTGATATCCACTTCTCTAAAGTGAACCTCGCCTACGAATTCCTGGATCGTGGGATAGTCGCCGCCCAGCGAGAAGTTCGCGATCGTGGCTTCATTGGACGCCGCTTCCCGCGCCTCGTTGAATTCTTTAACCAGCTCATTATGGGCGTCCCGCTGTTTATCGTAAGCCTCCTGCAACTCGTCGACCTTTTTCTGGGCGGTCGCTCGGGCCGTCCGGCTGCGGGCGTTGTTGCGCTCGAACACGGCGTTGTCCAGCTCGTCGCTCGCATCCATGGTGACGCCGATGGATTCATCCTGCTGTTTCTTCAGCGCTTTTTCTTTGTCGTCCAGCTCCTTCAAGGAAAAAGGCCGGATGTCCTCTTCACTTACAGCGAGGATCTCATAGGACGCGAAATCAAAGGTCGCCGGCGAAATCGCCATGGTCCGCAGAGTCATGTTGTCATTCATGCGCAGGGCACTGAAGTATCTGTCCAAGAGGCCTTTTTCAGGATTGGATGAACAGCTGGAAACCACCGCGATTAATAACACCACCCCTAGAAAAGAGAGAGCTTTCCTGTTCATTCTTCCTCCTTATTATTGAAAGGTTGTTCTTATAAATCAATTTTACTTTGTTTTTTTCAGTAAATGCAAGCGATATTAGGCAGGATTCCAGAAAAAGTCACCATATTTAATCTTGATCATACGCCCGATTTTTTTATTTTCGGGCAATTTCTTTTTTTTATTGACAAGCCCGGGCATCATTAATCAAATTTTAGGTCTTCCTGGAACCCAGGGGCTTTATTGATGCAGGATTTCTTAGCTATTATTAATGGACCAGCCATCTGACAGTCTGGTGTATTAATACGGATTGCGAGAGAGGTTCCTCACCCTTGACAATGCCATTTCAAACTTATACGATATCCTGTTTTGAAGGTCATTATTATACTCGATTAATAATATATTTCTCTTCTTCTTATTATGAGCCTTAGGACAGAGATTGGCAAAATACTCCTCCGTCATCTAACATTTCCTCTAATATTCACTACCTATCCCATAGGTACATTATGGCATGTTCTATGCATGA
>SDBS01002760.1_pt1 | contig 17422 bp, 11 predicted proteins | sample 2277091 | NCBI WGS metagenome assembly SDBS01 (sample SAMN10404972, study PRJNA504765) | marine sediment metagenome | isolation source: marine sediment core GS10_PC15, 163 cmbsf | place: Arctic Ocean: Southern Knipovich Ridge | collected 2010 | reverse complement strand
GAATGAAGAGCTGTGGCAGCGGTGCTGTGGCTTCATCGACCTGAGCCTGGAAGACTCTATGAGCATCCAGCGGCGGCTGCTGCTGGAGCAGATAGGATTACTGAAAAAGTGTAAGCTGGGCAGGAGTATTATGCGCCGGGCCAACCCCGAGACCATAGATGAGTTCCGGCAGCAGGTGCCATTGACCACCTATGCCGATTATGAGCCGTTCCTCCTGACCAGGAATGAGGGCGCCCTGCCGGCGAAACCGCTCTTCTGGCAGCACACATCGGGCAGGTCCGGTGAGTATCCCTTCAAGTGGGCTCCGGTCACTGCCCGGCAGTTCGAGGAAATACAGGCGCTGCTGTTCGCCTGTCTAGCCTTTTCCAGCTGCAAGGAAAAGGGTGAAATCGCCTACCGCAGAAAGGACAAATTCCTCTATGCGCTCGCCCCGCCGCCCTACACAACCGGCTCACTGATACACTATGCCCCCAACGAGGTGTTTGACTTCCTGCCCCCGGTCAAGGCGGTAGAGGGGATGTCCTTTGAGGACAGGATACACCTCGGTTTCCGCCTGGCGCTATCGGAGGGGGTAGACCTCTTCTTCGCCTTATCCAGCGTAATAGTAGCCCTCGGCGACCGCTTCAGTCAGGGAACCGGCAACCTTGATTTAAGGCCCCTGCTGGGTAAACCGAAGACCCTGTTCAGGCTGCTAAAGGGCGTAGTGAAAAGCAAAATGGCCCGCCGGCCAATGCTGCCCCGGGATATCTGGAAACTGAAAGGCCTAATCGGGACCGGCTCCGACAGCTCCGTATTCCGGGAAAGGATTAAGGAGATGTGGGGCAGGTACCCCCTGGATGTCTATGGCGGTACCGAGGGCATTATTATGGCGACCCAGACCTGGGACTATCAGGGGCTGACCTTCGTACCCCACACCAACTTCTTCGAGTTCATTCCCGAGGAGGAAAGCCTGAAAGCCAAAGCCGACCCCCTCTACCAGCCGGAGACGGTGCTCCTGGATGAGGTCAAGGCAGGAGAGAACTACGAACTGGTCATTACCAGCTTCTATGGTGGGCCCTTTGTCAGATACAAGCTCGGCGATATGATTCGGATAACCGCGCTGCGCAACGAACACCTCAATATCGATATCCCCCAGATGGTATTTCACGCCCGCGTTGATGATATGATTGACATCGCCGGTTTTACCCGCTTAACCGAAAGGGTCATCTGGCAGGCGATAGAGAATACCGGACTGGACTACAAGGACTGGACAGTACGCAAGGAACTGAGAGATAAGCCGGTGCTGCACCTGTATCTGGAGCTTAAGGAGAACGGACACGTTACCGCTGAAGAGGTCGCTGCATCCGTCCACGAGCAGCTAAAAGGGCTGGATGCCCCCTACGCTGACCTGGAGACATTCATCGGCTTAAGGCCGCTGGAGGTCACGCTGCTCCCCGAGAATACCTTTAGGAGCTATATGCTAAGGCAGCAGGCTGCCGGTGCTGACCTGGCACACCTGAAGCCGCCGCATGTCAACCTCTCCGACGGTATCCTGGACTCCCTGATCAACGAGCCGTTAGCAGCGACTGTAACACAGGAAGAGGACTACGAGGAGACGATTAAGAGCTACCAGAAGAACCGGAAGAGACGTCAGCGCCAGCCGGAAACCACTAAAACAAATAAATCATAGGGGATACATATACCGGCCACTGATATACCGCGATCCCCAGTAATCTAAGAGAGGTAATCAAAATGTCAAATAATGGTGTTGAGAACAATAGGCGGGTAGTTGTTACCGGGATGGGGATTATCAGCCCGGTGGGACTGACGGTTTCCGACGCCTGGGAAGCCCTCATTTCGGGAAAGTCGGGGGTTGACTGTATCTCCAGTTTTGATACAACACCCTTTAAGACCAGGTACGCCGCTGAAGTCAAGGGGTTTGACCCCTGCGACTACGTTAGCCTCAAGGAGGCAGAACGCATGGACCGGTTTACTCAGTTTGCCGTAGCCGCCAGCCTTCAAGCAGCCGAAGCGGCCGGCTTGAGGCTGGACAACGGGAATGCCGAGGAGACCGGCGTCATCATCGGTGACAGCATCTGCGGCCTGCTTCGGATTTGCGCCCAGTTCAAGGTACTGGCTGAATCCGGTCCGGACCGGGTCAGCCCGATTCTTGCTCCGACAATGTCGGGCGACGCTGCCCCGGTACAGGTATCCCTGATACTGGGGACAAGGGGAATCAACTACTCTCCCTCATCGGCCTGCTCCAGCGGCAGCGATGCTATCGGTCAGGCATACCAGACAATCCGGGGTGGCGGTGCCAATGTAATAATAACCGGCGGCGCCGAAGCACCGATAATGCCCATTATCCTGGCCGCCTTCAACTCCTGCCGGGCACTATCGACCAAGAACAACGGGGTAGAAACAGCCTGCTGCCCCTTCGATGCCGAGCGTGACGGTTTTGTCCTCGGCGAAGGCGCCGCCATTATGATTCTGGAAGAGGAGGCCTATGCCCGGGAGCGGGGAGCCCCCATCCTGGCTGAAGTCGTCGGCTACAGCGCCACCAGCGACGCCTTTCACCTCACCCAGCCTTCACCTGACGGCGAAGGTGCCGCCAGGGCGCTAAGGCTGGCGATGAAGAGCGCCGCTATTACCCCCGCTGATATCGACTATATCAATGCCCACGGCACAGCGACACTACTTAACGACCGGGCGGAGACCCGCGCCATGAAAAGCGTACTAGGCGACTATGCCTACCGTATCCCCGTCTCGGGCAGCAAATCAATGACCGGCCACCTGCTGGGGGCGTCAGGCAGCATTGAAGCTGCAATATGTGTGCTGGCTATCAATCACGGGGTCGTTCCACCAACGATAAACCTTACCCACCCTGACCCCGAGTGTGACCTGGACTATGTACCCAATGGGGCCAGGCAGGTCAAGGTAAAGACCGCCGTCTCAAATTCCTTTGGCTTCGGCGGCCATAACTCAACACTCATCTTTCGCCGCTACGACGGATAAGCAGAAAAGCCCACCGCAGCTGGGCCGGCCGCCCGAACGCTGCCCCCCTCATTGACAAGCCCTGAACCGTAAGGCATAATCTCTACTAACAACAGTATGGGTTATGCCGCTGTCCTCTATTACTGGAGAGGGACTTGTTAATGGGTATATGGACTGCGATATCGCTGGTAAGCTTTCTGGCGTTTACTATTTTAGCCGTGCTTACCTTACGGCAGGACGGCACACGGGTAAACCGGGTGTTTGCCCGATTCCTTATTGCCTCCGGCGTATGGAGCTTTACCTCCTTTATGCTGCACTTAAACGCCCATCCGCAGCTTGCGCTCCTGTGGAATCAGATACTGGTCGCCGCGCTTCTTTGGACAGTGGTCAGCTACTACCACTTCGTCAGGGCTTACAACAATAGGCCGAGCGGAATAGGCACGTATCTCGGCTATGCCGCTGTAGTGACCTTCCTGGCGCTTTCCTTAAACGGCTACATAATTAAGTACGCCTATGTCCTTGATGGCATCCTGTACCATGACCTCGGCTCTTCCCTCTATGTCATAGGCGGCATCAGCGCCGTCTTCTTAATCACCTCCGCGTTTATGCTGATTCGGCGCTACCATAGTTCCCTGGACCCCACCGACCGCAACAGGACAATCTACCTCGTAATAGGCTCGGCAGTAGTAATAGTCTCAAGCTATATCACCAACCTGACCCCAGCCATAGCCGGCCTTTCCATCGACCATATCGGCAACCTGGCCAACGCCTCGATAATTACCTATGCCATTATGAAGTACCAGCTACTTAACATAAGGTTTGTCGCCAAGAAAACGCTGGGCTATGCCCTGGTAATCGCCTGCCTCGGCGGGATATACGCCGGTTCGATATTCCTGTGGCAGGGCATCCTGCCGGCAGACACGACCTACACCATAGTCTTACGCACCACCGCGCTGGTCCTCCTGCTGGCTCTGCTGGCACGCCCGCTAATGCGTAGACTCGAAGACAGCCTGGACCATTTGTTTCACCGAAAAAATTACGAGTCCCGCCGCGCCCTCCTCAACTTCAATAAGAGAATGAGCAGCGTCATTAACCTGGACGAGCTGGCTGAGGAAATGCTAAGCACAATAACCAAAGCCCTGCACCTGACACAGGCAAAACTAATGATACAGGACTTCACCAGCGGTGATTTCACGGCACAGTTTACCTATCCCAAAGCGGAGGGCGAATCGGACGGCGATATCAGTTTTAATATTGATAACCCCATCGTGACCTGGCTGCATAAAGAGACTGAGCCGCTTAACCTGGAACCAATCGATAATATGCCCAAGTTTAAGGGTTTATGGGAGGTAGAAAAGCGGCAGATAACAGCGTCCAATCTGGGACTGCTGTGTCCCATTAAAAACCGGGACAGGCTGGTCGGTATCCTGGCCCTGGGCAAAAAGCAGTCCGGCTCCATCTACTCTCATGAAGACCTGGAACTGGCGATGAACATAGCAAACCAGGCCGGCGCTATCATCAATAACGCCCAGCTTTATTCTCAAGCTATGGTGATGGCAAATACTGACGGGCTGACCGAACTATACAATCACCGCCAGTTCCACGATCGCATCGACCAGGAGATTGCCCGAGGCTCCCGCTTTGGCACCACCTTCTCCCTGATAATGCTGGACGTGGACCTCTTCAAGGCCTATAACGATATCCACGGACACCTGGCCGGGGATGAAATTCTGCGCCGGATTGCACTGTCCATCAGGACGTCCGTTCGAAGCCTGGATACCGCCTTCCGCTACGGTGGTGAGGAATTTGCCATCATCCTACCCGAGGCACAGCTCAGTGATGCCTACAAGGTAGCGGAACGAATTCGCAAGGCAATAGCCTCAAAAACGAGCTCCAGGGCTACCCCGATAACCGCCAGCCTCGGCATAGCCAACTGGCCGGTTGATGGCGTAACCAAAGCGGAAATCATCTCTCACGCCGATGCAGCGCTGTACCGGGCTAAACATATGGGAAGGAACCGGACCTGCCTGTCCTCAGAGGTAGTCAAAACAGAAACGCTCCCGGCAGGTGTAGAGCACGAGACACAGCCAAGAGCCCTGAGCATAATCTATGCCCTGGCGGCTACCGTTGATGCTAAGGACCACTATACCTACGGACACTCGAAAAAGGTCAGCGACTATGCGGTAGCCCTGGCTGAAGCGTTGGGCTTATCTAAAGATGTAATAGACACTATCCGCGCTGCCGGCCTGCTGCACGATGTGGGTAAAATTGCTGTCCCTGACTCCACACTAAATAAGAAGGGTGCTCTAAATGATGAAGAATGGGAATTAATTCGAGCGCACCCCAAGCTCGGTATCGAGATATTAAGACACATCATCGACCTGGTCAACTGCATACCGGTTATCCTGCACCATCACGAGCGCTATGACGGCAGTGGCTATCCCACCAGTCTAAAGGGTGACAATATTCCCCTGGAATCCCGTATTTTAGCTATCGCCGATGCTTTTGATGCCATTACCTCACCGCGACCCTACCGCAAGCAGTTATCAATACAAGAAGCACTTAACGAGCTGAAACGCTGCGCCGGAACTCAATTTGACCCTAAACTGGTGGACGTTTTCTGCAAGCTAATCGAGTCAACTCCATCAAAAAGACTGGAGATAGGGCGACCTGAGTAGCCTTACGGTAAGCACAGGGGGTACTAATAGGGTATTTACCGGAAGGTGAAGATATCGTAGAGTATATCCGGTTGCGACTGAACAGATAGAAGACTATTATAATTAATACAGTCACTGAATGACCTCAAGAAAAGCTGTGGAGACGCTGATATGCAAAAAGAGCAAATAACCGAACTGCTTAAACTAACTGTAGATAAGAAAGCATCAGACCTGCACCTGAGGGTGCCGAGCCCTCCGGTACTCCGTATTGACGGAGCGCTGGCACCACAGGAAGACCTGTCACCAGTCACCGCCGAAGATATTGAAATGATATTCGAGTATATCACCACCCCGGAACAGAGAAACACCTTCCTCAGCGAGCTGGAGCTGGACTTTGCCTACAGCGTCCCCGGGCTGGCCCGGTTCCGGGTAAGCGTTATGAAACAGAGAAACACGCTAAGCATCGCCTTCCGCGTGGTGCCCTTTAAGGTCTTCACCATCGATGAATTAGGGCTGCCCCAAATTTGCAAGGAGCTTATTCTCAAGCCAAGGGGGCTTGTCCTGGTCACCGGACCTACCGGTAGTGGAAAGTCGACGACTATGGCGGCTATGATTGATCACCTTAACGAGAGTGACAGCCGAAATGTTATCACTATTGAAGACCCGATTGAGTACCTGCACCGCAACAAAAAATGCCTTATTGCCCAAAGAGACCTGGGCGATGATACCAAGTCCTTCGCCACCGCCTTAGTACACGCCCTGCGCCACGACCCGGATGTAATTGTGGTCGGGGAGATGCGCGACCTGGAAACTGTTGCTACCGCCATCAGGGCTGCTGAGACCGGTCACCTGGTACTGGGAACCCTGCATACTACCGACGCCCCTCAGACCGTTGACCGCATAATTGACATCTTTCCACACGGGCAGCAACAGCAGATAAGGCTACAGCTCTCACAGGTACTGGAGGCGATACTATCACAAACCCTGTTGCCCCGTATCGGGGGAGGGCGAATCGGCGCTTTTGAGATTTTGCTCGCCACCCCTGCCGTCAGGAACCTTGTCCGAGAGCAGAAGACCTTCGAGCTACACAGCATTATGCAGCTCAATAGCAAGGATGGTATGCAGACCCTGGACAACGCTTTAGCCAATCTGCTGAGAGCGGGTACCGTTACTAAAGAAGAAGCGTTAATGAAGAGCAGCAGCCCGGAACGATTAAACAGGCTGCTTCAGTTTTCACACGGGGCAGCTACAAGATAGTAGCTGACGATATGACACCCATCCGTCATTACCCAGAGTGCGCCTATATGCTTGGGCGGTAATCCCCGCCATCACTCCACAGAAACAATATAGTGATAGTGAGGTTGTCCACCCGGCACCAGCTCAATCTGCAGGTGAGGATGCTGCTCTCGAAAAGCGGTAATAAACGGCCCAACCTCGACCCGCTCTTCATCACCCCGGTAGTAGATGGTGATTATCTCGGCGTTGCTCAAGTCCAGCTTGGCCAACACTTCATTCAGAGTGCCGGTAGCACTGTCACTGGCTGCAACCAGGTCTCCGTCCAGAAATCCAATGGGCTGCTTCCTCTTAATATGCAGCCCGGCTAACCGAACCGAGCGGGCCGCCTGAGTAATCGCGATAGACCTTACTTGAGACTGCGCCTTTTTCATCGCGGCAACGTTTGTCTCCAGGTCTACCTCAGTATTAAAAGCCAGCAGAGAGGCTATCCCCTGCGGGACTGTAGTTGTCGCCAGTACCTTGATGGTCTTATCAGTTAGGGAGCGTACCTGCCTGGCGGCGGGAATTACATTCTTGTTATTGGGTAAAATAATAATCTTATCCGAGGCTACTGACTTTGCCGCCTGAAGCAAGTCCTTGGTGCTCGGATTCATGGTCCGGCCACCGGGAACAACCACCGCCCCCAGACTGGTGAAAACATCAGCCAGTCCATCCCCGGAAACTACCGCCACCACGACTATATCAGCCACCACCATACGCTCTTTCTGCATCTCAACAAAGCCTTCATGCTGCTCATCCATATTCTGAATGCTCACCTGATGTACGGTACCCAGTGAAGTCGCCAGATGGATGATACCACCCGGGTCCAAGGTATGAACATGGACCCTGATTATAGACTGGTCACCAACTACGATTAGTGACTCCCCCTTCTTCTTCAGTCTCCTCTTCAGTTTCTCCGGGTCAAGCTCCTGCCCTTTTATGATAAAAGAGGTACAATACCCGTAAGGATTCCCGTCCGCCGCTATCATCTGTGGGGTCTTAGCCAGTTGCGGCATATCACTGATAATTATCCCCGGCTTACTTGACTGAAACTCCTCCGTCTCCCCCTTAAGGTAGTGTAGAGCACCCTCCAGGATTGTATGCAGGCCCTGCCCCCCGGCATCTACCACGCCAGCCTCTCTTAATACGGGAAGGAGATTGGGGGTATTAGCCACCGACTCTCTGGCTGTATTAACCACCGTATCCATAATCGATACTATGTCATCACTGCCGCTATCAGCCTGGGTCTTAGCCGCTGCCGCTGCCTCGCGAACCACGGTAAGAATAGTCCCCTCTACAGGATTGGCTATCCCGTTATACGCCTCCGTCGACGCCTGCAGTAAGGCTTCAGCCAGGTCTTTACCGGTGCAGAAATCCTTCCCGGCCAGCCCCTTCGCCAGACCATGCCAGATCTGGGAGAGAATCACGCCACTGTTACCCCGAGCCCCCATCAGTGCCCCCTTAGCGATAGCCTCTGCCACCGCCGAAGTACTACGGTCGGGAGCCCGGTAGGCTTCCTCAAGGGTGGAACGCATAGTAAGCAACATGTTGGTGCCGGTATCCCCATCCGGTACCGGGAAAACATTCAAGGCATCAATCTCCGAAGCATTCTTCTCCAACCATTCAGTAGCCACCATAACCATATCCCTTAGCTCCTGACCACTGAGAGAATTAACTTGCCTCATATTATGCTCTCCTTATTACCCGGCAAGGCTTCCTTAAAGCAATTCCCACGATATTCCCCCCATCCTTGCCAAGCTGGCTAAAGCTATGATAACATTATAGCACTACCCCGACATTCTACAATAAACCTATTTAACAGTAAAGAGGTAGCTTTATCAACTATGAAATGTGACTTGTGCGGAAAATCACCCCAGTTCGGTCATAATGTCAGTCATTCCAAACACCGTACCAACCGCCGTTGGTTACCTAATATTCATCCGGTTACTATCACCGTAGACGGGAAGCGAAAGCGGCTTAATCTCTGCACCAGGTGTCTGCGAACTCAGCACAAAACCGCTAAGAGCGGGTAGAGCTTATACAGGGGTCATCAAAGCCTCTCTTCCCTAAAAGGGCGGGGAGGTTTCGTTTAGTATCTCGAAGATTTGGTGATTTGAGCAATGGTTCCTAGCGAAGGACATCAAACAAAAATAGGTGAAGACGAGGGTCTGGAGATTATGCGGCATTCCGCCGCTCATGTTATGGCGGAAGCAGTCCAGTCCATCTTTCCCGATGCCAAATTTGGCATCGGGCCGCCAATCAAAGACGGCTTTTACTACGATTTCGACCTGCCCCGTTCACTCACCCCTGATGACCTGCCCCTGGTTGAGACTAAAATGGATGAAATAATTGCTTCCAATACGCCCTTCGTTACACAGGAGGTATCTAAGGAGGAAGCACGGCGAATATTGGCAGCCCAGCCCTATAAGCTTGAGTTGATTGATGAAATTTCAGATGAGAATGTCTGTCTGTATCGACAGGGCTCCTTTGTTGACCTGTGCCGCGGACCGCATGTGAGTTCCACCGGAGAAATAAAGGCTTTTAAGCTCCTCAGTATTGCTGGCGCCTACTGGCACGGTGACGAGCACCAACCTATGCTGCAACGAATATACGGGGTTGCCTTTGCCAGTAAAGAAGACCAGGCCAATCACCTGGCGAAAATCGAGGAAGCCGACAAGCGCAACCACAGGAAACTGGGTAAGGAGCTTGACCTGTTTAGTATTCACGAGGAGGTTGGCCCGGGTCTAGTTCTCTGGCACCCCAAGGGAGCGATAATACGCCGGGCTATTGAAGATTTCTGGAAGGATGAACATATTAATCGCGGTTACGACATCGTATACACCCCGCATATTGCCAAAGTAGACCTGTGGAAAACCAGCGGCCACTGGGAGTTTTACCGTGACTACCTGTACAGCTCGATGGAGGTAGAAGGGCAGGAATATATCCTTAAACCAATGAACTGCCTGGGACACATCCTGATCTACAAAACAAAGCGGCGTAGTTATCAGGAACTGCCAATTCGTTATGCAGAACTGGGCACTGTTTATCGCTACGAACGCTCCGGGGTGCTGCTCGGGTTGGCACGCGTGAGGGGCTTCACCCAGGATGATGCCCACATTTTCTGCTCTTTCGAGCAGCTACAAGATGAGGTGGTAGGGGTATTGGACTTGGCCCGCTTTATGACGGACACCTTTGGCTTCAGCAACTACAAGGTATACCTGTCCACTCGCCCCGAGAAATATGCCGGCGACCCGAAAGTATGGGAGGAGTCGACCAAAATTTTGGGGCAGGCTCTGACTCAACTTGGGATTGACTACGATGTCGACCCGGGAGAGGGTGTCTTTTACGGCCCTAAGATAGATATCAAGTTTGAAGATGCTCTGGGTAGGGAATGGCAGGGTCCCACTATACAGGTTGATTTTAATCTCCCCCAGCGTTTCGATGTCTCTTACATCGGACAGGACGGCAGGGAGCACCTGGTAGCTATGGTACACCGTACGGTGCTGGGAAGCATGGAGCGATTCCTGGCTTCACTTATTGAGCACTACGGAGGGGCCTTTCCGGTATGGCTATCACCAGTTCAGGTAGCGATAATACCGGTGGCTGACCGCCACCTGGACTACACTTACAGACTCGAGAATGCGCTCAAAAACGAAGGGATACGGGTAAAGGTTGACGGCCGGTCAGAGAGGATAAATCTCAAGATTCGACAGGCACAACTGGATAAGACACCATATATGCTGGTAATAGGTGACAAAGAGGTAGCTGCCGCTAGTGTTTCGGTGCGCTTGCGTAGTGGCGAACAAATAGCCTCGCAAACCTTGGAAAGCTTCATAAAAGAGGTAAGGGAAGCTATCGACAGTCGGGCTAAAGATTGATATCGACAGTCGGGCTAAGGATTTGAATCTATTTGAATCTATTTGAATTTGTTTGAATTTGTAAAAATTTGATTACCGCGCGTTAATGTGCTATATTCCTGTCTGTAATAAGCTGTTCTTGTAAGAAGGGGAATTAAAGAAATAGTTAGAAAACTTCGTACCAATGAGAGAATTATAGCCAGAGAAGTTCGTCTTGTGGGGGAGAAGGGGGAGCAGTTGGGCATAATGACCTTACAGCAGGCACGAGAGGTAGCAGAACGGCAGAACCTTGACATAGTCGAGGTAGCACCTACTGCAGTACCTCCGGTATGCCGCCTCCTTGACTACGGAAAGTACAATTATGAGCAAGCCAAGAAGGAGCGCGAGGCCAAGAAGAGTCAGCGGGTATCACTCCTCAGAGAGATTCGCTTTCGGCCTAGGATTGATGACCACGATTTTGAGGCCAAGGCGAGGTCAGTGAAGAAACTGCTGGAAGAGGGAGACAAGGTTAAGGTTACTGTCATGTTCAGGGGGCGTGAAATAGTGCACTCGGAGATTGGCTTGAAGCTGCTGCGTCGGATGGCAGACTTATTAAAAGAGTCGGCTTCTATTGAAAAACAACCGCTACTATATGGCAAACGAATGATTATGATATTATCACCGATAGTGGTGCAAAAAACCAGAATAAAGGAAGGTGTGGAGTAAGCGTAGGATGCCAAAGATGAAGACACATAAAGGGGCGCAGCGCCGCTTCCATATTACCGGGAGCGGCAAACTAATGCGGGTTAAGATCGGCAAGAGCCACTTTCGCCGTCGCAAGACAAGACAGGCTAAAGGCCTTTACGATGAAACAATACCAGTAAGCAACAGCGACAGGGTCCGCATAAAAAGACTCTTGCCCTACGGGGTTTGACTGCATAGGAGGATATTTTGCCACGAGTCAAGCGAGGTGTGACCGGTCATCACCGACATAAAAAGGTATTAGCCCTAACCAAAGGGCATAGAGCAACCAAACACTCCCTTTACCGCCGTGCTCATGAGTCTATGCTTAAGTCCTTGAGCTATGCCTATAGCCACCGTCGTAAGCGCAAGGGCGACATGAGGCGTTTGTGGATTTTGCGGGTTAACGCTGCCAGCAGAATTCAGGGCATTACCTATTCTCAGCTTATGAACGGCTTAAACAAGGCAGGAGTAGCTATTAACCGCAAGATGTTAGCTGACATGGCAGTGAGGGAGCCTGAAGCCTTTAACCATTTTGTAATCATAGCCAAAGCGCAGGTCCAGCACTAAAAGACAAAGCTGCTTGGAAAAGACAAAGTGCGGCGTTGCTATCCATTGCTAGCCGCACTTTCTGTTAGTATAGGATATGTCAATTCGCCCGCAGGCTAGGAAGACGGGAAGTATGATAAGCCGGCTTGAACAACTGAAATTAGATGCCCTGAAGGAGTTAGACTTAATTGACGGTGCCAAGGAGCTGGAGCTCTGGCGAGTTAATTGCCTGGGCAAGAAGAGTGAGCTAACCAGGGTTCTACGTAGTTTATCTTCATTAGCTGTTGAAGAGAGGAAATCGGTTGGCGCTGCGGCTAACCTTGTTAGGGCTGAACTGGAGAACGGACTAACCCAGAAAAAGTGCACCCTGCGAGAGATACAACTGGCAGCGGCAGCCAGAGAAGAAGATGTTGATGTTACCCTGCCCGGACGCCCCTTGCTCACCGGTCGCCTGCACCCCATTACTGAGACAATCCATGAGGTTTGTGAGATATTTAATTCCATGGGCTTTCAGGTAACGGAAGGGCCGGATGTAGAATGGAATTACTACAACTTCGAGGCATTGAATATCCCTGACGACCACCCGGCCCGTGATGTAATGTCAACCTCCTGGGTCGATATCGAAGCAGACAAGGACAGAGGACCGATGCTGTTGCGCACTCACACTACCTCGGTAACCGCCAGGGTAGTTGAGTCCAGAGAACCTCCGATAAGAGTAGTCGAGCCGGGCAAGGTCTATCGCTATGAAGCTACTGATGCTACCCACACTCCGATGTTCCATCAGATAGATGGTCTAGCTATTGATAAGGGTATTACTATGGCTGACCTAAAAGGGACGCTCTACGAATTTGCCCGCCGTTTTTTTGGGGAAGACAGGGGGGTACGTTTCCGCTGCGATTATTTTCCCTTCGTTGAACCGGGGGTTGAGATGGCTATTGAATGTCTGGTCTGCAACGGTAAGGGGTGCCGCCTTTGCGGCAATACCGGCTGGATAGAAATACTGGGTGCCGGAATGGCACACCCCCAGGTGCTCGAGCGCGGCGATATCGACCCGGAGACATATTCCGGTTTTGCCTTTGGTATGGGTATTGACCGGCTGCCTATGCTCCGTTATGGAATAGACGACATCAGGCTATTTTACAGTAACGACCTTAGGTTCTTATCCCAGTTTTAGCTACCGGGCAATAACAGCAGAGTCTTACCCAGGTCTAAAAGAATGAAAATATCACTCAAGTGGCTTCGAGAATATGTAGACATCACCCTCTCTCCACACGAATTAGCCAATCGGTTGACGATGGCCGGCACCGAGACCGAGGGGATACAGTTTATCGGTGAAAACTGGGCAGGCATTGTTATCGGTGAGATAACTGCTATTAATCCTCATCCCGATGCTGACCGCCTCAGGCTGGTCACCATTGATTTAGGTAGCGGGCAGACGACTGTTGTCTGCGGAGCGCCGAACATTAGAATTGGTAATAAGATAGCCTTTGCCCCGGTCGGCACCCAGCTTATTGACGGTTACAGTGGCAAGTCATTCCGCTTGAAATCCGCCAAGATTCGCGGTGTTACCTCCAACGGCATGGCCTGCTCAGAAAAAGAACTGGGTATCTCTGATAACCACGAGGGAATTATAATCCTGCCTGATGAAGCACCGATAAACACACCACTAGCTGATTACCTGGGTGACGTTATTTACGACCTGGCGATAACAGCTAATCGACCCGACTGCCTGTCGATAATCGGCGTAGCCAGGGAGGTCGCTGCCCTGACCGGACAAAAGCTACATCCCCCCAATATCAACTATGAAGAAGCAACATCTCCCATCGAGCAACAAATCTCAGTAGAAATTACCGCTCCCGAGCTATGTTCCAGATATTGTGCCAGTCTAATCACCGGAATAAGAGTCGCTGAGTCCCCCTGGTGGCTGCAACAGCGACTGCTGAAGTGCGGTATGCGCCCGATAAATAACATCGTAGATATTACCAACTACGTTATGCTGGAACATGGTCAGCCCCTGCACGCCTTTGACTATGACCAGATTCAAGGTAGAGGGATTATCGTACGCCGGGCCGCTGCCGGTGAAAGGATAACCACCCTTGACGGACTGGAACGGACCCTTTCTTCCGATATGCTGGTCATTGCCGATAAGGAAAGGGCAGTGGCTATCGCCGGTATTATGGGCGGCATTGATAGTGAGGTTACCGACGGAACAACCTCAATACTGCTGGAAGCAGCCAACTTCAACCCTGCCGGCATTCATCATACCGGTAGCGCCTTACACCTACCCAGTGAAGCCTGTATCCGGTTCGAGAGGGGAATTCGCCCGGAACTGGTACCGGGGGCGCTCAGGAAAGCCACCAAACTCATCATAGAGCTAGCCGGCGGTAAGGCGGCTAAAGGACTGGTTGATGTCTATCCCGGCAGGCAGGAGCAGGAGCCGATACTGCTACCAACTGACAAAATAAGGAGCCTTTTAGGTGTTAATTTCAGTACCGACCAGATAGTAGCAGCGTTGACTCCCCTCGGTTTTACTTGCCAGATAGAAACACAGCCCTCAGGGGTCTGGGCTACCACCCCCTACTGGCGAAGCGACATCAACCAGACGGTTGACCTTATTGAAGAGGTAGCCCGTATCATCGGCTACGACAAGATTCCCACCACCCTGCTCGGCACAACGCTGCCCAGCCAGAGCCCTGAACCGATGGTCAACCTGAAACAACGAATAAGGTGCAGCCTCACCGGTTACGGATTCCAGGAGACAGTTACCTATTCACTAACCGGTCTGGAGATGCTCAAGAAGCTGCTTCCGGAAAATTCCCTCGAACCGCCCCCTATCCGTATGGCTAACCCGATGACGGCGGAGCAGGAATACCTGCGCCCCAATCTGCGGGCAAACCTCTTAACCACGCTTTGCTCAAACAGAAAACATGAAGACGGTGGCATCAGAATCTTTGAACTGGGTAAGGTATATCTCCCCAGGCAGAATGACTTACCCGATGAACCCGAGGTCCTTTGTGCTCTACTAAGCGGCCATAGACAGGGCGAATCCTGGCACGACGGGAACAGCCTAATCGACTTCTACGATGCCAAGGGAGCGGTCGAAGGCCTACTCCACCGGTTAGTGACAAATCCCGATTTTGAGAAGGGCAGCGACGCCAGTCTGCACCCCAACAAGCAGGCAGCCATTGTCATTGCCGGTAACAAGCTGGGCGTCGTCGGTGAGCTTCATCCCAGGGTTCGGGAAGCCTTTGATATCTCCGAAGCCACCTACCTCTTTGAAGTCAATGTCACCGCCCTCTTACCCTTTACCACCGGTCATAAAATGTTCCGGCCCATACCCCGCTTCCCAGCGGTAGTAAGAGACATTGCTTTGATAGTGGACAGCGGAGTGACCCACTACAGCATACAGAGTAACATTAAAGGCTTTCCTCTGGTGGCAGGGGTTACTGTATTTGACGTCTACTCCGGTAGTCAGGTCCCCCGGGGCAAAAAGTCCCTTGCCTACCGGATTACCTTCCAGTCACCAGATCATACCTTAACCGATGACGAGGTTGATAAGGTTCAGCAACAAATCATGGACAAGCTATCCCGAGAGCTAGGCGCTACCCTGCGTAGCTAAAATCAAACTAAGTCGACAGGGCAGACAGCCCCTCGTCGATAAGCTCCTTGAGCCTTCCCGCTATCTCCGCCAGCGGTACAAGCTGCGACTCTTTTTCGGAGCGTCTTTTTACCTCAACACAGTCCTGTTTCAGAGTACGCGGACTAACGGTAACCCGAATAGGTATCCCCAGCAGGTCAGCGTCATTAAACTTTACTCCCGGGGATTCCTGACGGTCATCAAAGAGCACCTCAAATCCTGCTGAATTAAGCTCCGCATAGAGCTTCTCCACCGTTTCCTCAACACCGGTATTCTCCCGATATAATGGACAGAGATAGACCTGGTAGGGAGCAATAGGCAACGGCCAGATAATACCTTTGTCATCATGGTTTTGCTCGATAGCGGCTGCCAGCAGCCTGCCGATACCAATACCATAGCAGCCCATAACAACAGGACGGTCAATACCATCGGGGTCAGTAAAAAAGGCGCCCAATCTTTCAGCGAGAAAGGTACCCAGCTTGAAGATATGTCCTACCTCAATGCCGTGTGTCAATAGCAACTTACCACTACACTTTGGGCATCCTTCACCAGCACAAGCCCTGGCTATATCAGCCGTGATGTCAGCGCTAAAATCCCGGGGGTAGTTGACATTCTTAAGGTGTGTCTCCGGTCTATTAGCGCCGGCAACAAAGTTCACCCCGGAGATTACCGAATCATCAACAACGGTTTTAACATTCTTGAGACCTACCGGGGAAGCAGAGCCAGCTACAATACCGGCTCCCTTGACCTCTCCTTCATCGGCCAAATGAAGCTCAACACAGTTCAGGGTATTTTTTAGCTTGACCTCGTTTACCTCAAGGTCTCCCCTGATAACAGCAAAGACAAGCTCACCGTCAGCCGTATAGAATACTGCCTTAAGGGTATGGTCTGCCGGCACCTTGAGATAATTGGATAGCTCCTTGATGGTAGCCACGCCCGGTGTGGCCACCTCTTCTAACGGTAATGGACTCTCACCATCCCCTTTGCTCTTTATGCTGCAGGCCTTATCGGAATTAGCCGAATACCGGCAACCGGGGCAATGGATGATTTCATCCTCTCCGGTCTCCATAATAACCATAAACTCATGTGAGGCCTTACCGCCAATAGCACCACTATCAGCTTCGACAATCAAAGCAGGCAGCCCACAGCGAGCGTAGATCTTCTGGTATGCCTTGAGCATCTTGTTATAGCTTAACTCCAGTCCCTCTTCATCGGTATCAAAGCTATAGAGGTCCTTCATAGTGAACTCGCGAACCCTGAGCAGGCCGGCTCTGGGACGGGGTTCGTCACGAAACTTGGCCTGGAGTTGATATAGAAGCAGCGGCAGGTCACGATAGCTCTTCACATATTGACTGGCCAGCTTGGTGACAACTTCCTCATGGGTCGGTCCCAAACATAGTCCGCGTTCCCTACGGTCATAGAGGACAAACAGCCCCTTACCGAAAGCCTTATCGCGACCCGTTTTCTGCCACAACTCAAGAGGCTGGAGAACAGGCATCATTAGTTCCTGACCGCCGGCGGCGTCCATCTCGTCACGGATTATATTTTCTATCTTCCTGAGCGCCCGCCAGGCCAAGGGCAGATAGGAATATATCCCGGCGGCTACCTGATAGATCATCCCTGCTTTCAGCAGTAGCTGATGACTAACTGTATCTGCCTCAGCGGGCACCTCTCTTTGTGTCTTGCCGAATAATCCTGATATTCGCACTTTACTACTTGTCCAATCTAGTTATGCTTGTTGGTCTGCCGTTTTT
>SDBS01002759.1_pt1 | contig 17430 bp, 30 predicted proteins | sample 2277091 | NCBI WGS metagenome assembly SDBS01 (sample SAMN10404972, study PRJNA504765) | marine sediment metagenome | isolation source: marine sediment core GS10_PC15, 163 cmbsf | place: Arctic Ocean: Southern Knipovich Ridge | collected 2010 | reverse complement strand
ACCATAACGTCGATGGTATTCGTCATGGTGAAACTTGCAAATTGTCACGCCATTCGATAACCGAATTCTTAATTCAGAATTGGTCTCAAATGATTCAAGGTGATGTGCAATCAAATCGTCTTCAGAAAGCATCTCTTCCCCTGTACAACAAACACAATGGTAACCATCACGTTTAAGAATTGTTTGTCGCCATGCTTGATTACGAGACATTATTACTTTGGCATTTTATCAAATGCTTTCGCCGCTATCACTTTCCCATTCCGTATCTCGTGCAACTGGTTATAAATATCTGACCACGCCTTCGCCCCACCAGAATTAAATAACCCTGTTATCAGCATCCCAAGCGTCGTAGCTTCTGTACCGGTCAGCAAACTAAACGCATCAAGGTGGATAATAAAGCACAACCACACGTTTACAGCAATTGCCACGTATAGCTTTAATCCTTCAATGCCGAGCTTCTTGATCGGCTTCCGGATAAGTTCCCATAACCCGGTCGAATAGATCGCGGTTAATGACCGTTCAATCAATATCGTCACGAATATCAAAACGAATATTGCCCTGAACGGGTCATCAAAAGATAGTGCAGGTTGTCCGGTCGATAAAGCTTTCTCGGACACTGTTTGCAACAACTGATTAAAATCGGGACTTGTCATTTTACAATTCCTTCCTTTAAGGTTTTTATTAACATTTTGTGGGCATCACAAGCACCCGTCAAAAATTCTGTATTCTCATCATCTTTTTGTTCTGGGTCTACCGTAATGGATAAATAAGTACTCCCATCAGTTATCTCTTCACGCCCTACATTTGGGGATCCTGATTGAATCTGCGCCGCAAGTGATATTATCTGACTAAGTGCCTCTTTAACTGTCAACCGAATAAAAACAAGTTGACTATCTTGCTTATCGGGGTCAGGACAAATATTAACTTTCATCTAACTGATCTCCGTGTAAAGATAAATCTGCCTGTATAAATTCTAACAAACTCTTCAACGCTTTTTCAGTAACATCTAAAAGCTGCGTGCCTCTCCAGGCTTCCCTAAACGTTTTGTTCCAATCCCGAATTACTATAATCGGATAATCAACGATATCCTCAGCACTCTCAATCTCATTTGGGGAATCATCAATTAATACTGTCGTCAATACATTATCATCCCCAAGTATGTATTCACCTTTGCTGATATCAATAACGTACAACCGTTCAATGGTTGGATCTATCTCAACCCTATCAAGCCACGTATCGGTTGCTTCCTGTCGCCATTTATCCTGCTTCGATAACAGTTTTACTATAACGTCATCCTGGCTGTGTAACCAATTAATCGCCTCAATTGCACCTTCATGGGCTTCAGCATCAAGATTAAATACCCGATCAACATACTGCCTGAATATAATATCCCATGTATCCTCACCCCACATGGGATATCTTAAACTCATCATGTATGTATCTATTTTAACCGGTTCATCGTTCGGGAACTTCTCCTTATACAACCGATCTGCAGCCCCAACAAGGTCACGTAAGCAACCGTCAACGTCAATATAAAATAAAATCATTTGATTAACTTTCTTTTATCAGGACGACGTTTCAAAAAATCATCAATTGTTACCTGTGCCATCGGTAGGATTGGTATAACCTTCTTGCCCCAAAACTTCTTACCGGTTTTCTTAACCTTGATGGCATCTACAACCTCACACACCCCACCGCGCATTAACAACGTCCCAAACACCGCACGAGCTTCGTCCAACGGAATACCACCACCATCGGTGTTAAACTGGTCAAACAACACAGTACCTTTGGAATGCATCTCCACCGAAGCAACCAGTTTTTTTAACAATCTTATTTGCACAACCCCCATACCGTGGCTCGGTGGATACTTCGGTGGCGCATCTAAATTTGTCGTTTGAACCTCCGGTTCGGGTCGTTTGGATTTTGACTTCGGACGTGCATCCGCTATGGTAGCATGTTGCTCATTACCAGATACATCATCCAATTGTGGTTTCTTCTCCTTATAGGCAGCGGTCAAACCTTTTGTATCACCTTTCCGGCGTTTGGGTTTCTTTGCTGGTTTCTCATCATCCATAGTAAACGCTTGTTTGGCTACCGCAGCATGAACGTCATCCTCGTCCGGTACTTTTGCTTGAGGAGATGCTTCAGCTTCAACAAGCTCCAACGGTTTTGGCTTCGGACGCGGTCGATCAGATTTGAATCGTTCCTTATACGTTTGTAAAAGATTGTTGACCTGTTTGGCAACCTTCCCTTGTTCTTCAGGATCGTTCTCCAAACCCTCTGTTATAAAGGTATCAATAAGCCCATCTTCATCACCGTCAATGACCATATTAACAATATACTCAGCATCATTGGAATCAAGCTTATATTTTTCGGACAACCATTTTTGAACATCTTCTAATTTAGACATAACAACCTCACTTTAATTTCCACTTCAAAATTCATTTTACATAAGTTAATATAAAAAATCCCGATTGTCAAGTATTAAAGTGCGGCTCCAACCCCAAACACAATTCCTCCACTCGTTCCCCACGAGTATCCGCCTAATACGTGCAGGTTCTGAAATACTGGCAACGTATAACCAGCATTAACTGACACGAGTAATCCAACCCTATGATCACTATCAAAATCGGACATTATAGCAATAACCGGAAATCTTAACAAATTACCATCCTCGCCTCGATATGGTGCTGGATTATATGAATATGGTGCACATCCAACCAACGCTTGTGCGTTATTGACCGCTTGGAACGCCAGCAATAATCTAAAGTCCCACCAATCCCAAGCGCGTATTGTTGATTTCAATATCGTTTCTGTCACTACATAATCATCAAGGTAACGACGATTATCAGGATTCCTCAAACTTTGTATCCATACAGAATATATTGTTCGCTGATTTTCATCATCATCTTTCAACTCAACCCTGACATCACCAACACCAAAACTAAAATCATACCGAACTGAATCATAAACTTCTGTGGACGATAAACTCGTATCTGACGGTAGCCTACTAAGTATCTTTAAATTTAACCAATCGTCTATGTACCGGTTTTCAATCAAATGCCCGGCTTCAGTTATTATTATTGATCCACTTCCTTCTGATACCCCGGTCAGTTCTCCATGCAAGCTATCAATCATATTTATCAGGTTTCCTCGCTCACCCAATAGTTTGTTGACCCGCTGTAAGGCTTCAATTAGCTTTTTTTCGCCTGTTACGTTAACCGTGTGGGCTCTTTGTAGTACTTCGTTAAGGGAATCCCTCTCAACAATGAACTCACCGTTACGTCGCCTTAAAACACTGTTATCGGTTTTGAGCTTTTCAGCAATGGCTTTAATTGGATTCAAAGTGTTTATCAAACCATCAATTGCTTTTAACACCGGCGGTCCAACAAAGAAAATAAATAAACCCAAGCCCAACAGTTTTAACAATAATTTTAAGGGAATGTTTTTCACTCGATTTCCTTCTTAGCGTCTACGTAGCCAATAAGACGACTGACCTCTTTGGATAATTCACTTATACTCTCAGTGTTCCTTTGAATGGCTGTCGCGTTTGACTCTATCAAATTATCAAGCCTGGTGTTCTCGCGCAACATATCATCAGAACTTGCGCGTGTCGTTAAGAATGTAAGGAAAAGCCCAAGCATGGCTATTAAAAGTAAAGGGTAAATGTATTTGGGAAAATAATCTTTCATTGCTGCTCCATTAATCAATTTAGTGTTTAACTTTGATGTTTCTCAACAGCTTTATTTTTTGTCTTCGTTGGTTGTCATTATAAAATCCTCTTTACCCATTTCCACACACCATCAGGTTGTTTTTCTGTTCTGTAGTGATTTATAATGTCAATGACAGGTATCCCATCAATTTTATCAGAAACATTTGAAATATCCCACTCGGAAATATCCCCAAAGAAAGCAGCCCCTACAATTTCAGGATTCTCCCGTGCATACTTTGCTACATCTACACAACTGAGTAATTTACGAGTCCTTTCATTGTGTTTCCTCTCAATAAGTTTCAGTTATCTTTTCATAGCACGAGGATAATTCCAGCAGAAAGTCCCCGTGAATAAAAAGATGGCTATCAGACAGATTACAAAATAGTTCACTTCGTTCTCCTTAAATAAAACGACCACCCGGTGTACCTCCCATAGACAAGCTATTTGAGCAGATGGTCGTTTCGTAATCATTGCTCATCTTGAGGCACACTCTCACAAGATAATCATTTAAAGAACAAATGTCAAGTCTTTATATATATATTTCATGCGTCATTCAGCACCTCCGTCAGTAATTGTCCAGCCGTCGTCAAGTAGAGCCTGATGAGCGGCAGCAGCTCCTGCGTTATATTTAGCATTTCCGAAATGAGCCACCACATTATTCTGATGTGGTTTGCCTTCCCACGCAATCAACATAGCACTGTAGTTCGCTGTGGAAAGGGAATTTGAACCGGCGAACATACTTGTCATACCCGTTACTGCAGATACATTAAGAAGACTTAAATCTTGATTAAATAACGTGCAGAAGGCAAAAGCACTTACCATGTTTGTAACAGGTACAGCACCCATGCGTTGCCCCCAAAGAGCAATATCTCCCATCTGGACAGTCTTGTTTACATTATAAAACAACCGCTCAAAAGATGCTGAACTTATTAGTGGAGCATCAGTAGCAGAAACAGTGAGATTCTGACATCCAAAAAATGTTTTATCAGTCGAAATATCCAAGACTCCCCACTCGGAGATTTCAAGGAGTTTCAGTCTATCGCCGCCTCCGATGAACTGAAATCCCTTAATCGTACCATATATTTTTACAGTGTAGGTTCCAGTTGCAGCATACACGTGTGTTTTAGCAGTATCATTCCAAGCAGTTATAATATCAGTAGTGCCATCACCCCAATCTACCAAAAAGTTAATATTTCCCGAATTTACCAGCGGTAGTACAATTGTATTATTAGCAGATCCAGCATTAGTAGTTATCCACATTGAAGTAAATGGTTCTGAAGAATCTATAACTGGAGTAGCCGTATCAAAGGTTCGTTGCCCATTTATAATTGACAATTTGAAAAATTTATCAGTGTTATTTATACCTAAATAGATTTTATTGTTTAAGAAGGTTAAAAATGAAATATCCCTTACTAAGCCTTTTCTTTGTCCATTGTTTTCTAAATAATTTAGATCAACCCCTTTAACACTTATAATACTATCAGCAACCGCCTCTATATACTTACCGTCTGCATCCTCGTCTATTTTAGTGTCACCTGACTCAAGCTCGACACCGTCTGGCACTTGAGTAATGCCGTCTGCAGGTGCATATTGTAGATTCATGTTAAAAGCTGGGAGGGATGCTAAGGCGTTCCATCGGCTTTGCACCCAAGCAAGGTCTTTGGTGTCACTGTAGATGTTTACTGGGAGGATGAGACCATCTGCAAAGGAAACAGGTGAAGTTCTAACCAGTCCACCTATTGTGACATTATCTCGCAAACTTACCGTATCAAACCATTGACCGCCATTTGACCCAGCATCAACATTCAATACTCCTTCATCTTCACCATTTACATACATTTTATATTTAGAACCATTTGATGTTACAACTACATGGTAATTCTTATTTCCTTCTAACACCGTATTACCTGATATTTGTGAAAGAGTACTTCCAGCTTGTAATGCTATAATAAATAAAACACCTGTGCTAAATGTACCAAATGTAAAATAGTAAACTGTACCTCCTTCATCAGATGAGCCTAAAATAACATGGTTAGAAGCTAATGAACTCATTCTTATAACAGCTTCAATAGTACCTTGAGAATCACCTGACCTAAAATTAGCAACAGTCTTCTTACAATGATCACTTGAACCATTAAACTGAAGTGCTCTACCCTTCTTATATGCACCCTGAGTATCAAGAGCACCTACGATGTCCATGTGATTGTCAGCACCTGACAAATCTGCCAGTTTACCGTCTGATGTGCGTGTTCCGTTCCAGCAACCAACGAAACCTGCTTCGCTTATACTTGACGGTGCTGAAAAGGAAAACGACTTCGGTGATGTAGTTCTGGAAGCTTTTAAATTACCAAAAACGTCATTATAATCATCATTTAAATCATCACCGGTAAGCTGATGATCAAACACCTCACAATATACTATCCCAAAATTTCCATAGGTTGTGTTATTCAATGCCAATATCGCTGCAGTACAGGCAACATTCGTACTACTAATGACCGCTATATGTCGATAAACCCCGGCAACAATGTTGTTAGTATTAACAGTATCCACAAAAACATCATCCCAATCCGGATACGTTATCGTTCCATTTGCTACATGAATTAAATGTGCGTTCGGATCACCCTCGAATATCTTTTCGGTGAGGGTTTTGAGCTGAAGCCCAAATATTATTGATTTGATGTTTCCAAGATTGCCAAGTGCGAGCTTACTTAAGATCGACGCATTAAACCTTAACTCAGCACCCTTATCGCCTGGTTGTAATCTGGCATTCGTATTGGTTGGTTTCGCAAATCGACCGGTCTGGTCAAGGATTGAATTTAAATTGAAGTTCCAATAACCACGGAGCATTAGATTCCCTCTTCTCCAAGTCCTTCCTCAATTGGTTCAGGCTTAGGGGGGACAAAAACTTCAAAAAAAGCCTGCCACGTTCTTGATGGATCATAACTCGGATAATACACCTGCACATCATTAACCACTTTATCAACATCCAATAAATCTGAATGCAATTTGGCTTTCAAAGCAATGACAGTTTTGGGTACTTCATCAGCCTGCATCGCTTGAATTGCTTTTCGCTCCAACCCCAAGAACTCACCACGAACCACGCTAATATGCTGTGGATGATAACCCCGCTTATGTATTTGGGTGTCATCAAAACCGGCGGCAAACAGATCGTAAATTTCTTGTGCTGTTTCGCTCGTCAATTTAGGAATCGGTGGACTCGTATTGCCTTTGTTAAATAATCTCATTCAAAACCTCTTAATAGATGTGGTAAAACAAGGATATCGTAGCAACACTGCTACCCGCTGCTGAAGCCACTTTAGCGGTTATTACACTCTCAGTAGCCAAGACCAGTGTCTGCATCGGCATATTCATAATCGCATCTAAATTAGCATTCTTAGTAAATCTGACCCTTCCACATTCCACGCCGTCATCATACAATACCAATTCGTAAACAGTATTGTCATCAAGGTCTTCGACTGAAATATGATGTATATCAAAATCATTTGGTATAACATCTTGTGCTGTTTCGTTTGCATCTCCTGGAGGTGTTTGTTCTGTATATGCTCCAGTATCAACATCGAAATGATCGGCATCACTGACTGCTAACACTTCCCACGTACCGAGTTGACCAGCTTCTACGCCCACCAGTTTAACAAAATTTCCAACAACTAACCTATGTGCCGTAAGCTTCCATCTCGTTAACGAACCGCTTGGATTAGATGTTATATTATTATCTAAATTCTGAACCGTTCCAACGATTGTTGCTACCACCCCTAAAGTCCAAGCTGCTGCGTTACCGGTCACGACAACACCATCTTTCAATGTTGGATAAACTTGTGATGGTGTGTGTACATGATCATTTATTATATCGACAAGGGAATATATACTATCCCCGTCTTGGTCATCAGTCTTGTTGCCAACAACATCCCGCATTTGATTGTTATCCGCGGTGTTCTTGGTTGGTACATCAAATCGATCTTTAAATCCAGCCATTATAAGCCTCCGGAGTCATAAGCCTTCGTTATATCAATCGTTACCATACCGGTCGTTGCCCCCAATGTTGTTCCCTTAGTCTGAATCTGCAAATAATCCACTAAATTGTTCGTCCCAAATGGAATCCAATATTTACGATTAACTATTCCTATTTGGGATTGATAACTACCTGAACTTTCCATCTCATATTCATCAACACCGCCACTTGTATGCTTTGATAATATCTGCACCATTGCCCCGCCGGTTGTATTGTTTGCAGTGAATTTTACCCAAATACCGGTCGCATTACGTTCCTGCATAGGAATTTCAGCCCCTTGATCCTTCCAAGTATTATCAAGACTACCAATCGTCACACCTGTTACTAAATTAGTTTGAATATTTCGTTGTGACCGATCCGGAGCTACCTCACCAACCTGTTCAATGTTTAAGTCCCTATCCCGATTCTTAGTCGGTCCAATCATCTTCATCGCTATTATATCTGTAGCGTTAAACGTAAATGTCATCCCAGAAAAGGCTACATTATAACTACCCGAAGCCCCAGGTGTTACCCGTATTTGAGTCGTTGGTATTTGCCTAACTACCTCGGTCGTACCACAAACCAATACCTTAACATCATCTGGCAACGCTATACATGCGGCATCCGGGGTAAAGTCAACATTCGTCATCCTAATCGTTCTCGTCCCCGCGCTTACTGTTACATTAAAATCAGGATTCCCGGTCGGCACGCTATAATACATATTCAATCCATCACCACCATCACGCGTCACCGGTAATGGATGATCCGGCGTAATATAACCAGAATTCGCTAAAGGTTGCACCCCCGGTGTACCAGTCACCACATAAAGCGGGTTCCCAGTACTCGAAACATTCCCAAGAGGCGTAACCGGTAATGGATTCGTAGTTTTAACGTAACCAGCATCAGTTGCGGGTTGTACTTGTGTACCCCCAGTCAAGAAAAACAACGCGCTCTGCGTATCGCTGGTTGCTATCTGAACAGGAAGTGGATTAACCTCCGATACCATCGCAATACCCGGAAGCCCCGCTTGTTTTGTAGTTCCCGTCGCAAAAGCTAACGGTGCCGCGCCCTGATCCCGTGCAAAAGCTAATTTTGCTTGTTCTTGTACAATTCCCATTTATCTCTCCAAATCTTCTATAATTGAATCCCAAGCCTTCCGGACAGCTTCTTCAAACCCTGGATGTGCAACCTCGTCATCAAATTCTGCTTGCCGCTCCCATAAACCATCAAACATGTCTAAAATCTTATCAACATTTTTTACAAAACCTGCGGTTTCCTCAATGGGTGCACGCCCCGGCGCATGTAACGATACACGCCATAACGAATCACCATCCCCTGCTTGTAACGTCGCTGTATAGCCGCCGGGTATGTCTATCGAGAAAAAGGGCGGCGGTTGTTCGCCCCATCGAACAGATTCGTTGATAATTCAGGTGTATCTTCGTCAGCCGCACCCCTTAAAACGTTATGACTGAAACCCATTGATGAAAAATACTGACTAACCCCAGCCAACCACTCAGGCAAGCCATGATATCCGTCATCTATCGTAAACACCGCAACCTCGTATTCCTCACCCAACGCTTCGTCGAAGTACGGTGATAACTGTGCCACAGCTTCTTCACACCCAAACGTTGACAGAATTGTGTATGACTCCCCATAAGCGTTTTTAGCCGCCGTAATGGTCTTACCCTGCAGGGTGTCACAATGCAACTCATTAATCAATCCCACCCTTATAAGTTGCATATTGGTGTCAGAATTGATTGTTTTAGCCCTTAACGTAGGTTTCCAAATTGTGATCGGTTCGGCTTCGGCTTCAAGCACTGCTTCAATTACCGCATGTGCTTCCTTTTTACTCGTCTTGAATTGGATTGTTATTCGACGTTCAACATCCTGCTTGTTAAGCTTCTCGGTAAAAAGTAACCTACTGGCTACCCTCGTCGCATCACTCCATACATCCGGTTCAAGCCCATTGGTCTTCCCCGGTAATGTAACTTCAATCCAATCTTGGGTTTCATTTAGTTTTCTAATTGGCATTTTATTACCTTTTCAAATACTTTCAATCAAATTCGCCCATAGCTCGTAAAGCCTCCCCAACCTCTGGTGATTCGTAAAGTGCCATTGTCACTTCTTGAACGTCGTTTGAGGGTAAACCATAAGACGTATATAACAAATCGGTAGCACTTTCCAAATCCCAACCATCGTCAATTATGTAAGCCTTTGCAGCATTATAAGCATCCTCAACCTCTGGGCGGCTGAACTGCGCTTGCTTATCAACCGTATCCCAGCGGGCTTTGAACCTATCCCGTTCACCCTGGATCGCACGATTTACTGTATCAACACCAGAATGCGCTCTTTTGAATAACCTTTTAATAGGCATTTCCCTATCCTCAATTTTATTTATTCAGAAACCACACCATAACTATCAAGATCGGTTTCTTTATCTTCATCTTCATCGTCATCATCAGATGCTGACATAAAATTATCACCATCTCTGGACGGTCCAATTGTCGTTGTATTTTGCGTCCAGTAATCACCCTGCTCAGGATTCTCGGCACGCTTCCTACGGCTTATCATTATCGTTGGTTTGCCATCGGTCGAATTGTCAATCGCTACCTGCATATTTGTAAAGGGACCTTGTACACTTTCAACCGAAGCCTGCTTTATCTCAATATCCTGCTTGTTTCGCTTCTGTACAACGTATTGCTTAACCGTGTCGCCTTCTTTGGCTGTTACTAACCACCAACTACCCCCTCGATGCTCAGACGGCTTAGAACGGTTTATTTGACGTTCGGTGAAAGATCGCTTCTTTGCAATCTTATCAAGCATATAAGGGTGTACTGATACATTCCCACCTTCAGGTGTAGTAACTCTAATTAAACCACCCTCTATATAATCAACAATTACTTCTGTACCTATGGGACCAAACGTATCAACAGTCAACATAAGTTTATCACCAGGAGTAATATCATCAATAGACAAATCACTATCGTAAGCTCGCTTCTTAGCCTTCAACCCCGATTCTGATTCATCTACCCAATCCGGTAATGATGCACTCTTTTCAAGTTGTCCAGAATGAAATTCTAAATGCGCTCCCGCATAAGCACCGGTCAAAACAACTGCCCCATCGTTGAGACTGTCTAAGGTCATGTCAGGATAATCACTGGGTTCTATATACGGAGTGATCACATTACCATCCCTAACAAGGGCTATCCCATAACCTTCATCAGCCCATTCATCAACAAAATCAAATATAGATATTGCAGTTTGAGCTTGCTTAGCAACCACCTCAGCTGATGCCGACCAAAGCGAAGGATTTTCATCGTCAGGCTCAACCACCACATCAAAGAAATCCGGCGTTTCATATAAATAATTACCTGCTAACTGTGCGTCCTCTTCGTTATCATATATCAAAACAACAAGCCCTTCACCAGCATCAGCTTCTAACGGAGGAATCCCAGCATCGGTCATTATCTGCGTCAACCTATCTGATAAATCTTGTGCTCGTTTACCTGTCGTGGTATCGAGTACCTTATCCTGATCACTGTCCTCAATTACATTATCACTGTAACCAATATCACTAAACGGTTCGGTCAACGATAACGCCTCGCCCTGGGCTTGTTCAACAAACCCCGGTGCGCCTGGTCCTAACTGCAACGCCTGATTTAATGCTTCGCCGGTCTCACCATCTTGATCATCGCCCCCCAACCCATCACCATCAATATTAACATCCCTAAAGTCCGGTACGAACGCCTGCCTGGTCCGCTGATCCCTTCGTGCCATCGCCTTATCACTTGGTCGACCCCCAACACCACCATCAACAAATTTAACAATACCCTTAATTGAATCGTCGTCCAGCTTCAAATCAGACCCATACGTTACCCCACCAAAATCAGTCTCAATGTAACAAACATTCGGGGCTGACGGCACACACCTGGTTATCATAACCTCATCGCCGGCTTCGCGCTGCAACGGCTCATTGTCCGGCTTATCTATCGGCAACCAAAGACGCTCGCCAGCAAACGTTATAATATCCCCAACATCAGGTAAATCAAAACGGACACCAGTACGAATGGTATCCTTAATTTGATCCCGCTGAATCAACCTGACAACCAGATCGGTCGCTGAAGCAATCGTCATTGCATGGTCAGTTACCAAACTGGCTATCACGTTACTATGTGGTTGCCCTTCTTTTAACAATACGTGAGCTACACGTGTCAGCTCCCCGGCAATCAACGGCTGGGTCAACGGCTTTATTAATTCTGGTCTTGGAATTGGCATTTTGTCCTCTCAATACTTGTTACTATATTATAACCAATCCCAGCAAAAGAGTGAACTCACCCCGTAACCAAAACAAAAAATGGTTGAGAACTATCGCTAATCCTCAACCATTTTGATTGTAATCCAACCTGTTTGTTATTAACTAAGGAATCATCACCTCAATCAATTCATCAAAGTCTTCCCCTTCAAACGATTCAAAATCAGCCTTCATTCCGTTGATAACCGATTGCCACTTATCTCTATCCTGCCCACGGTCGTTACGCATCCTGTACTCAAGATTCCGCTCGGTCTCGGTAAAGTGAACATAAACAATCTTAACATCGTGCCCAAACGCTGTAACCATATCATGTGTATGCGCCCGACGTTTCTTCGTAATATGCGTCTCATCTATGATAAGATTAAATCCTAAAGCTAAGGCATTCCTGACCGTCGATAAGATTATAGATTCTACCATCTCACTCAATGTTAAATCATATCGATATTCACCAGCCAACATTGTATAAAGAGAATCTCGATTGATTCTGACAGTCTTAGGTTCTTTAGTTTTCTTTTTTGCCCATGTGCTCTTACCCGATCCTGGCAAACCAATTAGCATGGAAACTGTTATCATGATAAAATCAAAATAGCAATCAACCCAAACAATATACCGAGTATCGATACAATTATATCGTGAATCCCAAACCCATCCGACGAACAAACATAACCTAAATAATGCCACAGCCGCTCGTTCATCCATTTTGGACGTAGGATATCCCAGTGGCACCACAAAATCTTAAATCCGTATGTAATCTCCCATATCAAAGCTAACCCAAGCACTACCCATTCCGGATAAGTAAATCCCCACATCTGAAATATGATCGTCAAGAAAATGCATCCAATAAAATGCCACCACGACCAACCGTTCCACCTCTTAAAAAATGGTAACACACTGACGTTGATCTTAAAATTGCCCCAAGCAATTATCTTTGGTTTCATAATGGTTTTCTCTGTGAATTTATCTGCCCCTCTATTCTGGCTTTTAGACGCAACATGGATGTAACTGGATGTTCATCTAAAAGACCTTTAGCCTCTTCCGGCATCGGTGATTGCGTCATCAACTTGGCGGTTGTTCCGAGTAATGCGACCAGTATTACCGCATCATTTTCAGTAAGCTCAAGATTATATTTACTCATCTTTCTCACCATTGTTAATTATATGTTAGTTTACCTTAGATTTTGGTTCAATCAACTTAAAACTATCACGATGTCCACCCATCATCTTGGTTAACTCTTCCTCGGTGATATTATGGCTATCTACAACAGAAACAACCTCACCAGTATAAGACCAACCATGATCAATAGAAGCAAGGAAACATTGACCATCAGGAGAAGCTTTCGAGGCACCAACAATAACAAAAATCTTTCCAGTTAAATTAGGATCTTTAGAATAATGTTCAAATCGATAACCAACCGCAATTTTTATGTCCATACCATCCACTGGCGTAGTGCCCTCATCAAGTACTAAAGAATTATCCCCTTTTTCAGTATTCTCAACGCCTGGGGCTTCCAGGGTAGATTTATCGTTATCCGTGGTACTCTCACCCATCAAAGCTAAATACAACAACGCATAGTTAGCAATGTCTGTCATAGCATCCTCAACACCCTCATCAGCTACAGCCAGCTTACCGGTCTTGGCAAACGCCTTTACCCGCATAAACTTATCCTGCATTCTTAATATGATCCCTAAACCTGGATCGATGCCAAGTTCTTCTGATCCCTTGAAATTAGCTAATGGGTCATCGCCCGGTCCACCACCTCCACTGTAATCGGTATTCTTTGCTGTATGTATCTTCATTGCTTTGATGATCGCTTCCAGATAGCCTTTGTGACCGTTGAACGCGAAGTTTTCTTGTATGTCCGGGAACGGTACACCATGAGTAGCTACTATCCCAGTTAAAATACTTGCATTAATATGAATTGATCCTGTTACCCGATAAGTCTTACTTTTTTTTAAAATCTCTTGAGCTAATCTACGATTCTTTGTTGACACATTCTCTTCTGTTTCCATTTTTAGTCTCCATTAAATTATTAAAATCTACTGAGGAAAATGTTCTGAAATCACATTCATCATAATTTTCCTAACTTGTTCCCTTTCTTTTCCATCAAACTCCTCACCTACACATAAAAAGACATCACCATCCTTCTCCACGCGATTTGGATAGATCATAATATTATGCTCAATGGGATCAACAATTATAATTTCCTGATGTCGGGGAAAAAGAGAACCTATTTTGTCCCCAGTGAATTCTGCAAATCTGTCTACAATCACAAGTATCAGACTTATCGTCAGTATAAAAACAGCAAGACAGAGTAACAATTGCAATTCAAACCACATTTTACTCTCCACTTAAATTATTAAAACTTGTGTTGTAATATTAATTTTCTTTGTTTTTCATGTCCCTTTTGCGTCGTATATCTACCCATCTTCAAACTAACGTTACCTCTTGAGTACTTCTTAACAAGGTTTCTGGTAAATCTTTTTATTTCATCATCCCTGTCTGAAGGTGCCCTGAAGATGTTTATTAAAAATCTTAACATTTCTCTCCTAAATTACTAATGGAATTTCAGTGAAATCCCCTTCCTTGTCACTAAAAACCACTTCGTCAACCACAACCTTGTTACCGGTAACGTCCAGTTCAAGTTCATCATACTTGGCACCGGCACCGCTCTTAACATATGCCAATGTTAAATGTGGTCGATAATCTTCATAGGTTTGTTCGTTAGGTAGGTTTTCCTTTATCAGCGCGTGCAGGGCTTTCAAGTCATCCGATATAATCTCAACAACCACGACATCAAATATCATCAACATCAAATATCATCGTTCGCCCAAACTCAATCTCAACCGGTCGCCCCCATTCCTGATCTAACAGGTCTGAAACAATAAACGGGTCATTATCAAGCAACCCATACAAAACAGTAACGTGTGGATCGGTTTCAAGCCCCTCACTAACAGAATCCCCATAACCTTCAACAGATGTAAGGTCATCCGGTTCAATTAACCCCTGGGCTATTTGTGCCATCCGCTCGTTATCTAAATTAACCAACACCGAACTATAATTGAATGGACCGTCCTTCGCGTCCAGAAATAATCTTGATAATTTTATAATTGGCATTCAGCTTCCTTTTAATACTCACTATATTATAACAAATTTTAAGACGAATGGGAAGTCTTTCTCTTTCTATATTGAATAATTTGATTCAATTCGTTCACTGTTTCACAATTACTACACCGTCGTTCAACCGATACCGCCCCTTTGATATCTAACGTTACCTTACCAGCGCGTTCACGTAATACCAAATAGCCTTCACCAAAATAACCAAGACCTGTCCCACAACCCATGCATGTCCACCGACGCAGACCCTTAACCTGTTTATCTGTTAGCAACGTTAAGCACCCAATCAAATTTTTCTAAGTTCGCCTGTCCTTGTTTGAGATCAATATCTACCCCCCGTTCTTCCTCCACCGCAATTTGTTTGTATCTACGTCGCAGGACTATTTGCTTTCTCTTAGGTAAACGTTTCTCAGCCCTTGTTAATTTCATCGTACACCTTCCTAAGAAATTATAAGACATTTTTGATAAAACTTTTGTAGGTGTGGAACTAATCTTTCCCGTTGTACCCCCTAAACCACTCCAATTAAGGATATGATCAACTTTATCCCCAAACATAAACAAATTTGTTAAAGCATCTCGACGTTCATTATCTGATAACACATCATCCATGATTCACACTTTCAAATATTGAATTCATCCCTTCTGTTGAACCCATCGGTTGTAACATTGATTGTGTTGCACCAGTATATAATATCTCCCGTTCCCCAAATTCGTTGGCATCATGCACTTGTACCCTATAACAATTCCAATGATACCAACCGGTCATACCACGTTGCCTGGAATAAAACTTCCGATCTTTGGGTTTGATCTCCTTACCACATTTTTTACAAATTAACATATCATCCTCGACTGCTTATGCGAACGATCTCACCATAATCAACCTTGACCCCCTTCTTGCGAACGTTCAACTTCGCCCCTATCGGTGAAACAAGCACGTCATGATCTCTAAATTTCATCGCCGTACCTCGCTTTAACTTCGATCCCCCATGCTCATAATGAACGAACATTGTCTTTCTTATGTGAACCGACCTGGTCACCAGTTCGCCTTTGTCAATTACTGTAACGTTTATTGTACGTCCACCAAGTAACCGATTACATTCAGCTACATACGTTTTGTTAGGTTGTTGCATTTTTAATTTTAAACTCATTTATTTGATGATCAAATTCAATATACAATTCTTTCTTACATTCTCTGCATCTACACTTATAACCCAATAAGGAACCATAAGGTTCATCCATCACACTTATAACCTTCAACCCCCCACCACACTCAGTACAATAAAGATAGCGAATTTCACGATTAATTGAATACTTGTTAATGATATATAAGAATACCATTACAATAAGAACTATCTTAAACACCAACATTTTAACATCCTGTTTAATGAATTGCAGCTTTCAACACCGCTTTAAGTTTATCCCTAAGATGATAATCTTTCACATGGGCATCAAGAACCCGATCAATCACTTTACGGTTCTCAGTAGGTCTTATATGATAATAACCCACCATACAACCAAGAGCAAAGAAACCTACAGCTATTAAAGTACAAACTACTATTTCCATAATTACCTCAATGATTGACCTCAAGCCCTTTGAACCCACATGGGGCTGTTACCTGACGAACCATCTCAACATACCCAACAGCCTGACCAACCCTGAATGGATGCCACCTACAATTATGACAATTCACCGGCTCGTCACGATCAGCTACCTTGCGGGTCAACTCCGTCACCTTGTTGCACCTCGGACACTTGTAAACGTAGGTTGGCATCTTTACCCCTATAAACAATCTTCGAACTTGAACTTGACACCACCCAAAGCATGAAAATAAATATGTATGCCCCGTTGAATTATCAGCACATTATTTTTTGAAAGGAACTTCCCAATCTGGTTATATGCTGCTTTCTTCATGGCTTTGAAATTCGATGAGCAATTAAACGCTTTCTTTCTGGTATTGAGCGTTATCTTCAAACAATCAAATCTCCCCAACCCTTCCTTCAGAATACGATCAATTATCTGAGCATACTCTACGTTCTTTGATTGATAAGACACCAATTCTTTCGTGATCTCGCACTCCTCAATCTTAAATATTAAATTCACCATTTTTGATTTACTCCTTGTTAAACTTCTGTGGGCAGGGTTGCGCTGGCTGTTTAATATGATTTTTAACACCAATGATCAACAGAATTTTTAATATCTTTCACTCTTCTCCTCTCCCAAATCGCAACCAAACAGCCTAAAAACATGATCAACATAAAAAGATTGCCAAATGTCATGCCTGA
>SDBS01002758.1_pt1 | contig 17430 bp, 13 predicted proteins | sample 2277091 | NCBI WGS metagenome assembly SDBS01 (sample SAMN10404972, study PRJNA504765) | marine sediment metagenome | isolation source: marine sediment core GS10_PC15, 163 cmbsf | place: Arctic Ocean: Southern Knipovich Ridge | collected 2010 | reverse complement strand
ATGCTGATCCGGGCGTAAAGGCAGACCAGCGGCACCAAGCATTGTCGGGTATATATCCATTCCTATTATACGTTGTTCTGTTGTACCAGGTCTGACTTTTGCGGGCCACTTCACAATAAACGGGACTTTCATACCCGCCTCAAAGGGAAAACTCTTACCTCCCATGAGAGGGTAATTTGAAGTATTATTGGGAGTCAATCCGCCGTTATCAGAAGTAAATATCACCATAGTATTTTGTTCAAGTCCCAGTTCCCTGATAGTTTGGATCAGACGACCCACACTTTCATCAACGGATTCAACCATGGCAGCATATCCCGGATTATTCTGATCAGCCGTTTGTTTGTTTTCATATCGTCCCAGTTTGCCTGGCTTGGGCTGTACTGGATTGTGAACAAGGTAATGTGAGAGAACTGCCATCCAGGGTTTATCACTGTTTTCGGTAATAAATTCTGTGCATTGGGAAGTCAGCACATCAGACACATATGCATCCGGATCGGTTCCGATCATGTTGGCAGCTGTCCCGGCAAAATCTTTCATCCAGTGGCTCCTTTTTACTTCCTGTTTAATCCTGTATCCTTTGGCCACATGGAAGCCGCGTTCATCGGGATAATAGCCCGGGCATTCACCAATGTGCCATTTTCCAAAAAAGGCAGTTTTGTACCCCGCTTCGGCAAGGGCCTGGGGGATAATTACCTCCGTTTCAGGTAATGCATGACGATGACGCGCTTCCAGATACTGGTCTTTTTCACCCCGGTATTTGCTTTTATCGTAAAGACGGCTGTCAGGTCCTGCCGGTCCATTGAAAACAGTGGTTAGTTGTGTACGTGCAGGACATTTACCGGAAAAGATGGCACCTCTGGTAGGTGTACAGACAGGAGCCGGGGAATAGGCGTTAAGAAACAGCAGACCATTTGATGCCAGTTTGTCGATATTTGGCGTTTCGTAATAATTGCTACCCGCATAACCAAGGTCTTTCCATCCCATATCATCAATGAGAATAAACAATATGTTGGGAGGAGTATCTTCTTTTAGTTTTATACTTATATCCTTTCTCCTGGATTCAGGAGTAATTTTTAAAGTGGTAATTTCCCCATCTTTCAAAATTGCCTCGACAGTTGTATTATTTTGTGCATGTAGCTTAAAATCAACATCCCACGATAGTGGCCAGGCAGGGAAAAGAATGATTTTATCACCGATGGTTTGCATAAGCATCTCCTGTAATCCGATCATCCCTGATCCTCCCCAGTTATGGTCAGGGACCCAATCGTGACCGGGTCCCCAGAATGTCGGGTAACGCCTCGGGCTATCCTGCAGCTTTTTTGTATTGTATGCAGCGGCTTTCCGGGTCATGCCCATCCGGGCAAATTGAATCCCGTCCTGATGCCAGCTTTGGATGGTACCTTTCCTGAATTCGGGTGCTAACTGGTATGCGTTTTTGAATGATTGTATTTCTTTGTCGCCAAGCTGGAACTGATTAAAGGGGAAAAGCGGATAAAACTGCGGAAGTTCCTGGTTCTGCTCTTCTAACCAGCTGTGGGCGGGCTTAATGATGGATAAATTCTGCTCAATATCAAAGGGATACTCAGGTATCCGGTTGAGAAATGATCGATAGTATTCCTTTTCTTCCGCAGTAATATATTTCCCATCCAGATCAAGCAAACCTTTAAGGCATGCGCTCAGGCCGGCGATTATATCCGTTGGGTTGGTCGCACCGCGGTATGATTCACAGGAGGTTGAAGGGTAAATCACCAGTTTTCCATTTTCATCCAGTGTCCGCCCGTCGCGCAACTTCTGGCGAAGCTGGTAATGTTCATCGAAGAAAATTACTGAGGCCTTGATAAAAGGCATGTACGCTGAGATATCATTGCCAGTGAACCGGTGATACTCCAGCATCATATAGGCATGTTCCAGTTGTGATTCCCAGTGATAGGCACAAGATTGATTGGCCATCACACCTTCCTCCGCCATATCGTTGTACCCGCGTACACCGTTGGCGCGTGGATCACCAAACGGGATTTCTTTTCCACGTGCCCGGTATCCATCGCCATCCCATCCCCATCCAGCACCGAAAACAATTCCGGATGCATTCATGTATTCACTGAAAACTGCTCCGTCATGACCGAAATGAGCTTTCACCCTTGCAGTTGCACCGGTCAATCCTTTCCGGTATAGTTCAAACTGAGGGAGTATGGCATCAAAGTCTCCCGATTTCAACATGGGCCAGTACAGCAGGCGTTGGTTTTGAGCCGTATGTACAGCTCCTCCCCACTGGCGCCAATCCGGGTCATAGGGTTTTTTTTCGCTTATCAATACCGGATCGTAAATCAGGTTGCCTCCATTAAACTTGGTTGGATATTCACCATTCACATTTCCCCCGAGCTGATACCTGAAGAGTTGATAATTACGGCTCATCTGCCATACCGGGTTGCTGTCGTCAACATTTTCAGGATGAATGAAAATATGGCTACGGTTCCAGAACTGATGCCACCATTCAACCGTGTTTTCAGATGATTCTTTATAGTCTGTGGCAGTCTTAGCAACTGTCGTCAATAATTCTTCTTTCCAGGATTCAAGTGTTTCGGCCTGCTCGATATGAGTTACCACCGAAATATGATGCCTCTTTCTTGCCTTCCCGCTTTTTATTTTCCATGATGTGTATGGAGTTACATGGTACCTGCCCTCCCCCATACTGGTCGGAACAAATCCTTCTCCAGTTAACATTCCTCCAAAAGTCCTGTTTTTTATGTCATCGAATATTTGATCTGTATATTCTTCCAGTCCTTGCTGTTGGATAAAAAAATCTGGATTCAGCTTTTTCTCCGGATTCCGATGATAGAACATCACGCCTTCACCGGAATATTCTATTTCATCCTTTACGCGGATAACTTTTCCCGGGTAACCTTCCAGACTGAAACAGGTAAAACGTTCCCTCCTGTTGCCGTTTTTTGGCAGTAACTCCTTGTCTTCAGTTCGCCAATTTTCGTATGAAGCGGTGACTTCAATATGTTTGTCCGATTCCACATCCAGATGGAGTACAGGAGTGAATACATCAACCCACAGCTTAAGCATGACATTTTGATTGTCATTTCCTCCGGATTCTATTTCAATATACCCATCCTTCAGTTTTAACTCTTGACGAAAAAAAGTGGCTTCGGTAAAGGGATTAGGAGACATTTGCAAACGGATCCTGCCCATCTTGAGGTACTCGCCATTTTCACTTAAACTCCCACTTCGCTGAATATACACCAATACCTCATCATTTTCCACCCACACATTGCAACCCATATCACCGCCGACAAGCGGCATGGATTCGCTGGCGTTATTGCTCTGTGTCTGCCAGACTACATTGTAATCATCGAGAACAGATTTGATTTCAGTACTGTTGCAAGATGTTATTGTGAGAAACAGGGTGATAATGAGAAGGTTATTACTGGTTTTCACTTGTTATTAATATTGGTTATGTTATGTTATCTTACTTGATCACAGCTTCTTTAATCGTAACCGGTCCCAATAAGCCTGAAGGAAGAGGTTCAGTAAAATTAAATGATCTCATGGCTGCTTTGGTTGTAAAAGTATATCTCCCTGTGGTGTATTCTTTCCCTCCCATCAAACCATCCTTAAACTTTACTGTCCTGGCATCTGCATCCGGTTCTTGTCTGTCACCCAACAAGCGATTAATCCAACGATTTGCAACTTCTATCTCGATTTTATTTTGCCCTTCAACTATCGCATCTGATATATCAATTCTCCAGGAAGCACACCATACGACACCCAGGTCCTTTCCATTGAGCTTTACCCTGGCCATATCATTTACCACCCCCAGGTCCAAAAATAATTTTGATTCTTTTCGATTGATATCGCTTGCATCAAACTCCTTGGTATAGGTTGCAATTCCCGAATAATACTTTATTCCTCGCTCCTCGCGTTCTGTCCAATCCAGCAAACTGTCAAATACTATTTTCTCCGGTCCTCCCCACTTAGGATCAAAAGCAAGCTCCCATGGTCCTTCAATTGTTTTTATCTCTTTATATTCCGGAAAATCGGGATGACCATTTTTATCAGGAGAACCCGATGCCTTCCTCTGTTGAAAAATGATAAAATAACTTTCATAGGGCTCAAATTCCAGTTCTATAGTGGTTATCCCATCTTTGGTAACATATTGCTGTAGTTTTCTTGATCCTCCGGTTACACCTTCCCATAGTTCCGGTTCACCAATTGCTCTGAAAACACACTTTGTTTTCTGATATTCACCGGTTCTGTTTGCGACAAAATAAATTTCCTTCGCTTCGGTTCTGCGATGCCCAAATCTGATCTTATTACCTTCAGACACGAAATCTTCCTGAATATTCATCCTTCCCAATATTTCCCTGGTGCTCTTATAGTCTGGATAAAGTGATGTATCTGAATAATCTATGGACAGCTTACCTCCCCAGTATATGCTGCCTTCTCCATATATTCTCTCACTTATCTGGTCAGGTGTTTGAAGTGTTCCCCACAGCTTTTCAGCCAGAGCTTTTACCTGATTATCACAATCCGGATAGCCTGTCAAACTTGGAGATTTTATTGGAGGTGTACCGATTATCCTGGCACCTTTTTCCACCATTGATGCGATTTTTTCCAATAATTCCGGTGTCATGGTCTTAAAACTCGGCAAAACCATAATTTCGTAAGAAGACGCTCCGGGAAAGACAACTTTCCCATTTATCACTTCAGCCCTTTCCATGAGCATCAAGGGAGAACAGCCGTCAAAACCGTATCCCTTCTTATCGGGAATGCTACCATTTTCTTCCAGGGCATCCCTTGGAGGAGAAAATATCATGGGAGCACCTTCAGGTGTTAGATAAAGAATATCTGAGACTGCTTGTCCCTGTTGCATCATGTGGGAGCAACGGCTGATGTATTCATGGTAAGCATTTACCATAGGCCACCAAGTTTGCCCCCTGTCCCAATGCACGCCATAGGGACCCATGGTCATGCCGGGCCGGTATTCATCACCAAGTGGTTTATGTGCAAAAGTGTGATAGACAAAACGGTTTACACCCATAGCCAGCGCCCAGTCACTCTGGTTTTTCATTGACCAGGGGTATTGCTGCCATGCCTCATTATTATTTGATGTAAAAACTTCCGCACCCACCACAGGCTTTCCCGTGATATGGGAAATTGAAGTAGCCTCAATAACCGCATAATGTGTGTTAAATCCAAATCCTTTACTCCAGAATTCAGCCATGATAACATCTGCAACCGCACCCAGGTCGAGGTCTCCTGCAGGGTTCATATCATATGGCTCTATGGTTAGTTCCAATCCGTTCTTATGAGCATATGCTTTGGCAAATTCGGCATGGTTTTCTAACAGTAACTCCTGGCATGTTTTGCGAAGATCCCACAAAAAGCGTTCGGTAATTTCTACACTCCTAATTGCACGTCCGGTATAGGTAAGGAAAAATGGTTCAGGATCATAACCTCGTCTCTTTTTGAATTCATCAACAATTCCATCGGTCCAATTTTGGGAGCCACTTTCCCAGCTGTCCATATGAAAACCTGTCCAGCCGACACCCTCTTTTCGCGGAGCAGTCTTCTCTAATAAAATATCCGTATAGTTTTTCAAATGATTTTCAAAAGCCTTTGCATTAAGTTTATTGGATTCCAGACCGATAACAGGTTCAGGAGAAGGGCGTGTACTGGCACCGGTTACCCTGATTCCCATTCTCATGATAGTCCAGTTGCCTTCCGGTGCATCCCAAACCAAATGTCCACCATCTAGTAAGTATTGAGAAATATCAATAATATCTTCCTGTTTCAGGATTTTACTGTCTTCCGCTTCAACATAGTTAGCAGGAGCAGGTAAATGCTGCTTTACACCCGGATAGGAAGAATATGGATACCTCTCATACAGCGCTTTTTCATTTATATCTTCAATAACAGCTTGTGCTGATTTTGGAATGGCATAAACAGCGACATCTTTATAGAATGGGTCATTCATTTTATGCCAGGGTGTGCTGCGTTGTTCAGGAATCGGGAGCTCAATATCTATCTTTCTGCTGCCCTGTACTTCTGTTTCACTAAATACCAGATGTTGCATTGATTCTTCCGGCTTTACCCACGGACCTCCGCTTCCACACCATCCTGGACCTGCCCCCATAAGAATTTTTATTCCCAATCGCTCTGCTTCCCTGACAGCATGTACAAATAAATCCTGCCACTCTTCACTCATAAAGTCCACAGGACCGCGGGGAACTCCTATTCCCACTTCAAGGAATATCAAATTACTGATGCCTGCTTCCTTCATCGACTCAAGGTCTTTGGTCATACCTTCACGGCTTAGATTACCATCCATGAAGTACCAGTATACACCAGGAGACGATGAGGATGGAGGAGAAATAAAATTCCTTCTCAAATCGTCTTTTGTGTCACATTGAATAAGTAAAAGGAGTGGAAGAATCAGTATTATTGCTCTCACTGGTTTTCGAATTGATGTTGAAATCGAAAGTTATTGTTTTTGCATAACAATTCTTAATAGCTGCCTAACTTTTAGAGGCCTGAAGGGAGATCTCCTTCTCTGCAATTGTAAATAGTTGACATTCAGCAGATTTTGTATTAATTTTATGTAAGTTTTTATTCCCAGTGTCACATATCGATTCACTGCTCAAAAATCGAGGTTATGAAATATCTCATTACTGTGTTGCCTTTAATTTGTATGGCTGTTCAGTCCAACGGAATGCATGCAGACCCAGTTGAATGGATCAATGATGAACGTTGGGTCAAGACGTACAATGCAGACGGAACGCTCCTGCAGGAAACCTACTATCGCTGGAATGCTGAAGAGTAACAATGGGATTCAACCACACATTCTGATTACAGGTATGATTCTGTAGGAAATCATATCAAAACCATCTGGAAAAAGTGGAATATATGGACCAGCGAGTGGAATGATCCAGTATTACATTCTTACACGTATGATACAAGTGGAAATATGATTGAGTATACCATGTATAGATGGGATAGTTTATCGCTTGATTGGTCACTATATGATTATGCCCTTCGCGAGGTCCATTCCTATGACACAAATGGGAATAAAACTGAGATGTATCATTACCACTGGTATCCTGAAACCAATGAATGGCGCGAAAGCTGCAAGCGATACCTTTTTTCTTATGATGCAAATCATAATCTGACTGAAGAAATCACTTATGTATGGGATGATATTTCCAGTCGATGGACCCCATATTACAGGACCCTGAATACCTGTAATGTTGAAGGTAATCTGATTGAAACCATTGACTTTATTTCCTCAGAATTGATCGTATCCTCAGATGTTCATCTGGACAAAGGCATCATTGAAATCTTTCCCAACCCATTTACTGATTTTACAAATGTTAAATTGATATCCAAGGCAAGGTATTAAGGACCATTAGCCCGATTTCTAATAATCCAATAGTTATATACAGAGACGGCTTACCAAAGGGCATTTACCTTCTCAGGATCCATGCCGATACCAGCTATGTTAAGAAGGTTATTATCAGGTAATTGTCACTCCACTATCCTTTTGCTCATGCCATTTGAATATCAAACTGGTTATCAATCCGATAACGGCGAAAAGGGAGAGCAACAAAAACACATATTGATGTCCTGTTTCTCCCGGATACTTATCGAGTAGATGGCCCATCCATGGACCCATAAAAATATCAGGGGTAAAACCTACAAATGATACGATCCCGACTGCTGTTCCCGTATAACCAAAAGGAATTTTCGCCTCTTTCATAGTGGCAAAATAAATAGCCCGTACTCCGTAGATACCAACAGCTGTCAGGGTCAAATTGAGAAGTATTAATCCAAGGATTTGATCCAGAAGTCCGACACCAATCAACAATCCACATCCAACCGTAATTCCAAAACATACAATGAGCACTTTTATCCGGTCAAACCTGTCAGCCAGGTAACCAGCCAGGATTGCCACCAGGGCACGAAGCCAGAGTGCAGCAGTGCCAACTCCCGCAGCCTCCGCTTCGGAAAATCCCAGTACTTCCCTTGCATACAAAGAAAAGTCATCAGTACTTTTGTAACCAACATAAGCGCAAACAATAATGATTGCCAGCATCCAGACAGAAGGCAATCGTATTATCTTCATCACCCGCTGAAAACTCTCACTTATGGGTTCACTTTCTATATCCGATCGAGTTTTTGGTACCAAATACCAGACTAAAAGTCCACTTACAAACGTCATTATGGAAAAAACCAGAATAACAATCTGAAATGCATGAATACCATTGGAGGCAAGGGATCCTGTTGAGGTATCCGCGCTGAAACGTGAAAACAACACTAAAGCGATGGTCCCCGTTAACGCAGCTGTCGCTCCTCTGCCACCTTCCAGCCAGCCAAACGCCCTGCCCTGGAAACCGGATCCGCCCCATTCCCTGGTTGCCCTGATCATTGCCGCCCAGAACAGGAATATGGAGGTAAATCCCCAGAAACCATACAGCGCTTTCATGATCCCGGAAGAAGGAAGAAAGAACATTATCACTCCCCCAATGGATGTCAGCCAAAGGGCTGAGGCCATCAGGTTACGTGCTGCAAACCGGTCTGCCAGTGTCCCTCCAAAAATGTACGATACAATAGCCACTAGACCGTAAATGGAGAAAAACAATCCCAGCTCCGTATTGGTGATATCAAACACCGCCAGCAGAGTGGGGCGAAAAATCCTTGCCATGACAAATGGAAGAATAAATATAGCTTCCCCGGCGATGATCAGGGAGATCAGTATGGAAATCTTTTTTTGTCCTTTATGCCTATCCCGCATTATCAAATATCCGGGCCTGAACTAAAAACCAGTTCCCCATTAACAAAAGTCTGATGGATCTCAATTTCCGAACCTTCCTGCGTGAAAAGTATCAGGTCCGCCCTCTTCCCTTCCTGAATTTCCCCTATGTTATCCAGGCCCATGAGCCTGGCCGGGTTGCGACTTGCCATGTTGATCGCGCTCTCCAGGCTGCAGCCGGTGAATCGCATCATATTGCCAATGCATTTTGATATTGGTGAGGCTGCCCCGGCCAGTACGTTTTCTGCCGGGAATTTTACTACATCCGGGGTCAATACTAAGGTCTCTCCCCACCTGGTGTATTCCCCCGGAGGCAATCCTGCCAGGTCCACGGCATCCGAAACAAGTATTGTTAACTCATCTCCCTTCACTTTATAGAAAGTCCGGACCTCCTCTTGGTTGAGATGGAACCCATCGATGATGATGCTTGCCGAAAGCCGGTCCTCTGCAAGTTGCGGCCAGATAGGATTATTATGCCTGTGGATCATATTGGCGCATCCATTACCCAGGTGCGTCGATAAAGATGCACCGGCATCTACTGCTTCAGTAATCTCTTCAGCTGTACCATTGTGATGACCCAGGGAAACAACGATATCATTATCCGTACAATAGCGTATTAACGGGATGGATCTATCTAATTCTGGTGCTACAGTTATCAGCCTGATCATGTTATTTGCTGCCTCCTGGTATTGCTTGAATTCCTGAAGATCCGGAAGGCGAATATACTTTTCCGGATGTGCACCGCGGAACCCTTTTTCTGGTGATATATACGGACCTTCCAGGTGGAATCCCGGGACCGACATGCTGATCTTAGGATCAGTAAGGGCATCTGATAAGGCCTTAAAGGAACCCTTTATATACTCATGATCGTTTGTGGTTACTGTTGGAAGAATGGTGGTTACTCCAATTTCCCATTGTCCTGCGACTACCTTTTTAAGATCCTCAGCTGTCAGGTCAGGGTCTGAGAAATCGATCCCATTGTAACCATTGATCTGAATGTCTACCAGTCCGGGTGCAACAATCAACTGCGGACCATCGGAGGATCTCTGCCCTTGTTTGATCCTGATGATTTTCCCGTCTGATATCTCGATAGATACCGGTTTATGATTAGTATATAAGATACCTTCAATAATCATCGAATTCTTATCTGAAGTACACCGGGTAAAAGTAAGAATACTCAACATTAAAAATGTTATCAAACTGTATTTCATCTTTTATTTGCATTTATAAGGTCCGAGTATGTTCTTCACAGTCATTGACTCATCATCAGTTGATAGCAGATAAATTTTATATTGATTGCCTCCGGGCTGCACTTTGATGACCACATGCCCACCATCTCCCGTTAATTTATCGAGGTGGGTTTCTCCAAGGTATGCGGCTGTAATGTCCGGGATATTTGTGGGTATGATATCGCGGTCTTCTTTGTATAAGGCTTTCGAATACATACTTTGAAGGGTAGTCAAATTAATATGGTTGTTGTGCCATACCTGTAAGACAAATACTTGTGGCCTGACTTCTGCAATGAATGATTCACTCATGGCGTCTATCCAGGCGTGGTGATTGGCTTCACATACTTCTATTGGTCCGAGGACCTTCCCAACCGGGGTTTCAATATCCCGCCATTCGGCTGTGTTAAGAGGAATTCGTCCGTAAATATCTCCACCATTGAAATAATCAAAATCACCTAAGGTAATCTTGATTCCGGCACAACACATATTTTCATTAACAGACTCATTATCAGGGAAATGACTCTTGGCCTCAATTCCTTCTCCTGTCCAGACTTCACCATTGGATATTACATTTTGGATCTTAAATAAACCACTGTACTTTGCTGGCTTGTTAACAAGTGTGAATTGTTGATTGCTGCCGGGAATAAAACGCTCCATCTCCATTCCTGTGTTTTCAATATTCCACTTTACAAAGTTCAGGTAGTTTTCAAAACCGCTGTTTTGTTGCGGCTCCGGATACTGGTAGGTTGGCCAGTCCCTGTCAACCATCTTGCTGAATGACAAGTACTCCCCTACCTCAGTTATGCCACTTAATGTGTAATTTCCTCCCTTGGCGGTCTTTGGGGATCCTGGATAAGCTCCGCCCATATGATCGCCATGAAAATGGGTCAGGAACATATAATCAATGCTTTTCATCTTCTTGTCGGGAAGGATCCTGGAAATATAACGTGCAATCCATTCACCAGCTTGTCTGGATTCATCTGGTAAACCATGCGTAGTACCTGGATTAATTTCAGGCCCGAGATCGCCGGCATCTATCAGCATGGTGGTCCCATCAGGGAAAATGCAAAAAACGGCTTCTCCCCTTCCTGTGTTAATATGGTGTATGTCCATTTCTCCCTCTTCCCATGACGGGAATATTTTTTCATTGTCCTGCGAAAGAATAAATACAGAGTTGCACAGAATTAATACTGAGAAACTGATCTTTCTTAACTGATTAGAGATTTTCATATGCGCATAAAAATTAATGTATGTTTTCAGCTTATCCTGGCATTTTCCCTCTTTTCCCTCCATTCATTAACCGATATGGGTGGCGGAGTAATTTCATCCGGACTTTTTTGCTTGAGTGTGAGGGCTTCAGTCGGGCATGTAGTAACACAGAGGCCGCATCCTACACAAAAGGCTGTATCTACTGTACAGGTATCATCGGCCATTTTGAGTGCATTGAACTGGCAGCGTTCCAGGCAATCCTCACAAGCAGAGCATAAATCCGGGTCAACGACCGCATAAAAGTCTGAGCGGGCAATGATGTCAGTATTTCCATATTCAACCATCCCCCTGAGTACCCCGCAGGAACAGGTACAACAATTGCATATATAATTCACTTCAGTCTGCGTATTGGATGGGGCATGTACCAGGCCTTCCCTGTCCGCCTCTGCAAGTATCTCCAATGCTTCTTCCTTGCTGATGGCCCTGATATCATCAATCCGGTCAAAAGCACCTGGCCGTGAGGAAAATACCAGGCAGTTTTCAACTGTATGGTTGCAACCTTTGCCGATCAAATTTTGCTGGACCCTGCAGATACAATCTAATACTCCCCAGGACCTGGCATCATCCAGGTAGGTTGAGGCTTTTTCATAAGGCATTACATCGGTACTTACCGGGATGGTTTTTTCTACCGGTATGACACGGTGTACTGAAGGGGTCGCCAACATTTCTTTATGAAAACTTTCCTTATAGTAAGCTTCAAACAGTTCGGCAAACTCCTTGTCTATGTTTGCATTCTGACGTTCATAAAACCCCACGACGAAAGGGATCAGGCAAAAAACAAAACCCTCTCCTTCTTTCCTTTTCATATCGATCAGCCCCTTCTTAACCATGCCGATTAACAATGTCTTCACTTCAGATTCGCCGGCTCCGTTAATGGATGCAATGTCCCTGGCAGACAGTAACTCCAGGCTAAGTTTTGATGCTAGCGCTGCCTCTTCAGGAGTAAACAGCTTAGCCAGCAATTTAAGCTCAACACCACTATCGGTTTTCGGAAATCCGTTTGGAATCTGATCCAGGCGTTCGGCAAGCTTTTGATAGGGATCCATATGGAAATTAGATTATTATTTGATCTGTAAAAACCGGGAATAAAATTACATCTCTGAGTGCATATTTATGAACTTGACATCCTGAATATAATGATTTACATTTATATCAAACGTATAAATCACTATCACCATATTTCATGAACATTATGGGTCAGCTGGTTTCTGCAAGTGAGGCAATACCATTTAAGGATATACTCGACAGATCATTAAGGGTTTTCTTCTTAGATGCTTTACGTGTGACCCTGAGAAATCCACGTCAGGCTATTTTCTTCTTTAGGACAGTAAGATGGCAGAGGAATTCAGCCCGTTTGCGATCACAGTTTGATAAGCAGGGGATTAAAGTACCACCCATTATGATCTTCAGTATCACAAATCGCTGTAATCTGCATTGCAAGGGATGCTACCACCATGCCCTGCAGCGGACAGGTAAACAGGAGATGAGTGCAGATAAACTGAGGAGTATTTTTTCTGAAGCAGGTAGTTTAGGCATATCCTTCTGCGTGCTTGCAGGAGGCGAACCACTTGTTCGAAAAGAAATACTGGATATCACCAGGGAGTATCCGAAGATCTTATTCCTGGTATTTACCAATGGAGTTTTAATTGACGATGATGTTATCCGGAAACTGAAAGGCCGGCAGAATTTTATACCTGTCATCAGTATGGAAGGCTATGAAGATGGAACGGATGGCAGAAGAGGCAAAGGTATTTACCAACGCCTGCAGCATATTATTGAGGAATTGGGTAATAAGCATATGTTCTGGAGTGTTTCCCTAACAGTTACACGGTCAAATTTTAAGGAGGTTACAGATAAAGGATTCATCCACATCAATGCTGAAGGAGATGTCGAACCCTGCCCCTTCGCCCCTTATTCGGATGCAAACCTGATGGATACATCATTGAAAGAGGCGCTCCAATCAGATTTTTTAAAGATGATCAGGGACAGTGATGAGCACCTGCATGAAACCGAAGGCGGTTGTGCCTTATGGATAAAAAGAGAATGGCTCAGATCATTACATAGTACACATACCACAGGCTAATTGGCATCTATTAAGGCCCCCACCCCGCTTATTGATGAGCTAATGTCCGGATGCCCTTTCCAATAAACATTTCCGTCACCAATAATGGTCACAATCATCTCATTTTTTACATGCACCTCACAGTCGCCGACTCCTGTAATTGAAATGTTGCAGGTTCCAACTTCCAGATCAAAGGCCCTGACATACCCGACCCCTGTCAGGATGATTGTCAATTCTTCCTGGTAGTCACCTGATAAGATATAGTCCCCCACCCCGGCCAGGATGAGGCTGGTTATTTCCGGGATGGTGATATCAAACCTGATTTCTTCTGCTCTTTCTATGTTTACACCATCCTCAAGCCCAATTTGTAAAACATCATTACTGACTCCAATTGTCATTATATCGATGATGTTTTGCTGGGCTTTCAATACCACGGATTGGGGACTTCCCAGCGTGACATAGATATCAGCAACACCTGTATTCTCAATCTTGCTGAATTCTTCAAGGGTAAGGGTTTGGGTCACGACGGGACCGGTACCAATCACGTTACGGGTGTTATCGCCGGGATCATTTTCCAAACAACCCATAGGGATCATGAATATCAGGCCTGTCAGAAAGGGTATTATGATGTGTCTCATAATGACTATTTTATTGGGAATTTATTCCTCTTTGGGTGAATTGATCAAGGCACTGGCTCTCTTTGCCTTCCGGAGGGATCCTGTCCATGTAGAGTCTATCTCAAAAGCCTTCATGAATGATTTATATGCATTGCCGTATTGTTCAACAGCCATGTAATAATCTCCCTTTGAGTCATATGGATTGGGCTCCTCCGGCTTTAACTCGAGGTACCTATCCAGGGCTTTTTCTGCATCATTAAATTGTCCCATATCCATGTATGAATACCCCAATGAATTGAAAATATTTGCTGGATCTTCTTTGATTTCTGCAGCTTTCAGGAGGGTTTCGACATGTCCCTGGTGGTCTCCTATTATTTCCTGAAAAAAGGCCAGGTGAAAATATGCATCGGGATCATTGGGATATAGCTTTACCAATTCTTTCCCGCTTTCTGTGACATTTGCATTTTGATCCCCCAGGAGTTTTTGTAAGGCAGCTTTAAGTAATTCTTCGCCTCTGCTCAATGACAATTCTGATTGAACAGCCTGTTCTGAATACTTTATAAAAGCCCGTTTATCCTCCTGATATATGTGATGGGTAGCAAGACCATATGCGGCCATGAAGAAGTTGGGATCTTCTGCCAGTGCTCCTTCAAGCAGATCCACCGCCTGTGGAATGTAGACCTTTTCAAAAAATGCATCGGCCTTATCGTATAACATCCTGGCGCTTTCAGATTCAGTTGTAACCGGTATCTTTTCTTCCTTTTCCGATGTATTGCAGGATGCCATCCAAAAGGTCAGGATTGATAAAATCAGCATTTTAATAATTACCCGGATTTCCATTATGATGGTTATAGGCATTAAAAAACAAAATAAGTTAATCAATTTTATGCCCGATTCAAGCAATCAAGAATTTATTTTAACGATCAACAATCAATATGGTTCAATTCCAATAATGGAATACTCTAATGGATGGATTGAGAATGAGATCATGAAAACAAAACTAGAATCAGTAGGAAGATCATTGAATTGACCGGAGTTTCATCGTATCCAGCTGGGTAACCTGTCCTGCCGGGATGAATACATCAGCAAGGGTAGTATCTGCGAATCCGTTGGCAGATTCGAAATCAACGTCGTAAGTACCCTCTGTAAGCCCCCTGACCATGAATTCTCCGGTAACAATGTCTGCACTGGTCCCTACCGTATCTTCGGCACTGATCACACTGATATAGGCCTTTGCTTCCGGAGGCCATGAGACTCCTTCAAGCGTTCCGGAAACAGCCTTTGTAAAAACCCTGATCACCGGCTTTAGCAGGTGCTTTTCATTTCCGGTGGTTACAATGGATTTTTCAGCTTCAAAATCCAGTACATAAGCATAGGACATACCCGGATGAATATCTTCATGTACATTGAGCTTCAATCCGGATTGCTGAGCGCTGGGGGTTTTCAGGTTGTGAATCAGGTCGCCCCTCATGACCGAATTTCTTTCACCCAGGACCAGCCTAATCTGGCTCAGGTAACCTGCAGGGATTTCATCCTCAACAAGCAATGTATCCTTGCCATTTACAAAATCGAGAATGTTGTATATACCTGCATTGGTCGGTAAACTGATCAAGGAATCATTGATGATGATCCTGACAGAAACAACATCAATATTTACCTGCTGATAGTTTCCCGGGGCATCAGTCAGGTAGATTTGAACACGGGCATATTCCTGCTTGTCATCCTCCAATCCGGTGCAGGCAGTAATCAAGCATAATGTTATGACTATAAATATAGTTAAGGATCTCATATCCAAATGTTTTAGTGATTCATTGCACAATATACGAAAATCTTCTTTGCGAAAAATAACTAATGATTTCAGTTTTGACAGACACATGGTTTTGGCCGATAAATGAACGCATGTTACATATCTTTTATTATATGAGACATATCTGTTAGACCGGTACCTGTTCCTCTTTGTATTTTTACATCATCATAAACCATAAAAACCCAACAATGTTAGTACAACCAAATCCTTCAGATGGAAATTTTAATGTGAGCATTAAAAATCCGACATCAGGAAAGTTAAATCTGAGAGTATATAATTCATCCGGAATGCTGGTAAATTGTTGTTGTTGTTCAAACGGCTCCATTAACCATGAGATTCAATCTGAGATAGATCTTTCGTCCCAGCCAAGCGGTTTCTATATACTAAAGGTGGTTGGAGAGAATTTTCTGAAATATCAAAAACTGATACTTACTAAATAGCATTAAGCCTGAACCATGAAAAAGCTGGCTATCCCGGTCATATTCCTGTTTTGTTTTTCATTATTGGCTTTCACCCTTGATGATGTTACATATCCCCGGAAGTCAACATCAAATTCCGAATTTCTGGATTATCACGTTCCTTCAGAATACCCCACCATTCAGTCTGCAGTTGATGCTGCAGTTGCCGCGGGCGGAAATAATATTACCATCATTGTTGAAGAGGGTGAATACCGTGAGGCAGTCATTGCAAGCGGACTCAAGAATCTGAAATTAATTGGCAGAAAGGCAAGAATACTTCCACCTCCGGATTTTGTATTCAGCGATCCACCTGTGGGTGACAACTTCCCGGCCTCTTCTCTCAAACTGATAAATTGTGAAAATTTCAGGGTGGAGGGCTTTACCTTCATCGGAGACGATTTCGCAGAGATCACCAGGTACTGTTATCCAATGGGTAATTCTATACTTTCATATAATTCTTCGGGAACAATTTCCAACAATATTATCTTTAACTACTTTAATGGGATTTCCTTTCAGGTAGATGATCCAAGATGGATGAAAGGGGATATATCTGATAATTATATCCATAACTGTCTGTGGAGCGGAATATTCGCCACCGGTTCACACAACCTTAGAATTCAAAAGAACAAAATCGCTTTTACCATCCCAAAAGAATTGAGTATATCTGTAGGGATATGGACAGTTGGGGGAGTTGGGATCATATCAGAGAATCATATAACAAGTTACAAGGCTGTAGATTATCATCCACAGCGGAAAACATCATCCGGTTCAGATCTATGGCCAGCAACCTTTTATTTTACAGAACGCATGGATTACCAGGTAATTGACAATACTTTTGAGCAATCTGCTGCCGGCACCCAATTCAGTAATGCAGGGATGGCAGCTATCAGGGTTAATAACCATTTCATCAATGTAAACCAGGATTATAATACCAACGACAATTCAGATATTGTAATGCTGCGGCCTGAGTGAGCGGGACTGCAAAACGCGAAGTAATCATCAGCATTGTCATTATATTATTTAGCCATCCGATTATTTTCAGATGGCTTTTTATTAGTGCGCCCGGCATGGGCGATAACTATAGGGTGAAAGTCCCGAACGCGCCTTGACAGTGGGAAGCGTTAGCTAAAGGCAAGGGTGTCCATCGTGAGGTGGAATCTGAAGGAAGCCGGCGGC
>SDBS01002757.1_pt1 | contig 17435 bp, 11 predicted proteins | sample 2277091 | NCBI WGS metagenome assembly SDBS01 (sample SAMN10404972, study PRJNA504765) | marine sediment metagenome | isolation source: marine sediment core GS10_PC15, 163 cmbsf | place: Arctic Ocean: Southern Knipovich Ridge | collected 2010 | reverse complement strand
GCCGCTGAGCTGGTACAGCTCGGTCTCGATCCCCTCCTTCTCGAGCTCCGCCAGCACCGTGTTGATGAGAATAGCTGTATTGCCATCCCTTCGAGCACTCCCGTTGAAAGCGACGACCTTCATGCGACTCTCCTCCCTATATCAGTTTCTTGCCAACGGACCACGCCCCGGCCACGTGATCCCCCACAGCCCAATAGTTGTTGTCCGGCATGGTGAGTACCACAGGCTTCAGCTTGTGGACGTCCAGCTTGCCATCCGTGAGATACCGGTCTTCCGTGTAAGCGCCAACGGACTCGCCCAGGATCAGCAGATTGGTGGGCAACTCCACGATATCGAAAAGGCTGCACTCGATACACAGAGGACACTCCTGAATCATGGGAGCGGTCTCCAGTTCCCCGTAGAAGACTTCAAAAACCGTGGACTTGTCCGTCTTCCTGCCGGAGACCAAACCACAGTAGTCCGCTTTCTCAATCAAGTCCACACTAGGAAAGTTGATACTGAAGGTGCGATTCTCTCTGATGCCCGCCACGGTATACCTTCTCTTGTTGAACGCCGCCACGAAAAGTGGAGGGTTTCGATTGGCTCGATTCATCCAGGCCACAGCCATGAAGTTGGCTCGGCCCTCCACAATAGCTCCGACCAGGGTGACCGGCATCGGATACGGATAGATGTTAGCTCCGACATTGATTTTGTGCATTATCACACCTACTTGAGGACTTCACAAGGCCCCCAGTATGGCTCGCCCCGTTCACGATGTTCGTCGATTGGCTGTTTATGGAATTCCGATCTCCTTGCTCCTCACCAACCTGCCGGAATCGGAAAGCTGGCTGCCAAAGTGACACTTTCTACGCTTATGCCATCGTCACGAACCGCCTCCCATCCCGGCGACAGAGGAGCTGCACCGCATGCCGGCCGGAGTACAGAGATGGGGCGACACCGCCGCCCGGCATCACCCACTGGCCTGCCATGTAGAAGCCGGCGAGGCCTGGCAAAGTCCTCTCCATCCGCACGTTGGCTACCTCTGGCGTCAACAACCATCCCCCCCATGCCCCCCTATGATTCAGGGTGTACCGCCAGGTCGTATAAGGAGTGGCCACATCGGTGACCTCCACCTGCGACGAGATGCCCGGATAATGTGCTTCCAGCCGCATCAGAGCTTCTGTCGCAACCCGCTCCTTCTGGGCATCGTAAGCCGCTCGATCCCTCGCTCGCAGGCCGCTCCAGTAGTCCCATTCCGTTTCGATCTCCACTTGAACCACCGTCTTGCCCGGAGGTGCGAACCGAGGACTGTAGTTGAAGATGCGAACCAAGAGCCCCCTCACCGGTTTATCGTCGATGGTGAGGGGATCTTCGAGCAAAATGGCGCCAAACGGCAGCTCGCCCGGAAACTCCCTGGCCACCCCGTAGCTGATCATGAGAAGAGGGCGGCACAGCTCCCAACCGGAGTAGCGGCTCCGTATCTTTCGGTTGACGTAGCGTCCGCCCAGCATCTCGAATATCGTGCCGTAGCCATCGGCGGCGGACACCACAGCGCCGGCACGGTGCTCGCTGCCATCGGCAAGACGGACGCCGACTGCCCGGTCGTCCTCCACCAGGATCTCTTTCACAGTGGCCTTGTAGGCGACCTGGCCACCCAGGTCCCGGTAGCGTCGCTCGATAGAAAGAGCGAAGTCCAGCGACCCCGCCGCCAAGAACCCCAGTTGCCCATCCGCCAGCATCCCCAGGATCATGAAGATGAACCAAACGGGCACATCCGGCACGAAGAGGCGCCTGACGCACTCCCGCACACACGGATCCTGAATCCCGCTCGCGTAGTCCTCCACGGAACCGGCGTACTTTCCGGTGAAGTACTTGAACAGCCGGCGCATTTGCCACCACTCCTTGAGCCAGTCCAGAGGCCCCACCAACTCGGGCGGCTTGCTCATCCCCGCATCGCTCAAATCGATGCCTCGCATGGCGCGAGCGCCGGCGATCAGGTCATCGATCGCGCCGGCGTCAGCCGGCGAGAAAGCCTTCAAGTCGGCGGCCAGACGGCACAAGTCCCCGGTCACATCCACGCTTCGCCCGCCGGTTTCATCGACGAACCGACCGTAGCCGCTCATATCCACGAAATGACCGGGCACGGCGCCCAGCTGTCGGTACACTTCATACAGCGCCGAGCCCGGCTTGTGACCCATGATGAAATGGATTCCGCCGTCGATCGTGTAGCCTCCGAGCTTCCAGGTGGCCGCCACCCCGCCTGGCACGGCGTGGTGCTCGAATATCCGGCTTCGATAGCCGTTCATCTGCGCGTAGCAGCCGGCGGAAAGCCCGGCAAGCCCGGCCCCTATAATGATGATCGATTCCTCGGCCAATCTTCCTCCCTCGCGTTTCCGACCGACCGCCGGCCTGACCAGAACGTGGAGCGGATCGTCCTTCCAGACCCCCGCGCTATCTTCCAGGCCGAACACGCCTCAGCCTCCCATCGTTCATGCACACAGTTTCGCACACGGGACCCGATCTGTCAAAGACGGAATCAGACACCGTAGTTTGCGATGGACACAAAGCGTTCGGGGACCTATGCTCAGTTGCAGGCCCTCTTTCCCATCCGTGACCGATGGAACGAGCTACCATCAACAATGACCTTGGAGCGCTCCCCCTAAGAGTCTACCTGCCCCGGGTACTCGCCGGACGCCGCCATGCGCTTCCGGATACCTGGTTATGGAGAAAAGGATGGACTTCAGAGCCCCCTCGGCGTTCCGGAAGCTGAACGGAAGCGATATCGCCGCCGGGACGCTCGCTATCGCAAAGGCCGCGATGAGGACTTCTCGGATCGCGTTCGTGCTCGAAGATTGCTAAACCCGGATCAGGTAAAGCGGGACCAGGAAGATCGCAATGGTCTTAGCATTGATAGACAGCATCAGAGCGTTGCCTCCTTTCCGCTGTGGCAAACAGCCGCAGGGCAGGTGGGCCGCCGATGTTCGCAAAGGAGATCCCTGCTCCAGCATAAAGTGTCGCACATGAGAGAGATGCTGTCAAGCCGCGCGAATAAGGTTCTGAACAGCTTGAAGCTTGACTGTCCACCCGAGCCTCCACGCCCTCATGGCCAACATTTCCGCACACCCTTATAGTCTCCCGACAGGTGGCATGAAAGCAGTTAACCGACCGCGCTTGGACCCATCGTCCTCGTGTGCTAGAATTCAAGTTCAACACCACCTGGCAAGGACACGAGATGCGATTCCGATTCCTCCACTTCTCCGACGCCCATCTGGGCTACCAGCAATACAACCAGAAGGAACGGTTCAACGACTTCGGCCGCGCCTTCCTGCACATCGTAGACCAGGCCATCGCCCGGAGGGTGGACTTCGTCGTCTTCAGCGGCGACCTGTTTCACAAGAGGTCGCTCGATCCCCCCACCTTGCTGCAGGCGGTCGAAGGGTTGGAACGGCTCAGGGAGGCAGATATCCCCATGATCGCCGTGGAGGGCAACCACGAGCGCCCTCACTATCGAGATGTCCATTCCTGGCTCGACTTCCTCGCCGCGCAGGAGTACCTCATCCTGCTCACCCCCGCCATGCAGGATGGCCGTCCGCTGCTCGCATCCTGGGACGACGCAAGGGGCTGCTACCACGACGTCCTGCCCGGCGTGCGGGTGTACGGCGTCAAGTACTACGGCGCCGCCACGCCCAGGGTCGTCGAGGGGATGGCTCAGGCCCTGGAGGGAGAGGACCATTCGTCCATCCAGTACGTCGTCCTGGCCATGCACGCCGGAGTGGAGGGAGTGATCCCTCATGCCTCGGCCGTGCTCACTCAAGCCCAACTCGCCCCTTTGCGGGATCACATCGATTATCTGGCGATGGGCCACATCCACAAGCCGTTCGAGCGTGAGGACTGGATGTACAATCCCGGCTCGCCGGAGACCTGCGGCATGGACGAGGCGGCTTGGACCGACCGGGGCTACTACCTGGTGGACGTGGATACCTCCAAGGACCCGAAGCACCAGGCGAAGCTCGTTCAGAACCCACGCCGCGCCTTCCACCGCCTCCGCTTCGGCGTAGACCATTGCGACTCGCCCCAGGCATTGTATTCCGCCGTGAAGAAACTCGTATCCCGCGAAGCGAGGGATGGCAACGGCGATGAGCCGGTGGTCGAGCTGACCCTAGAAGGGGTTCTAGCCTTCGAGCGCCGCGACTTGGACCGCGGCCGCCTCGAGGCCATCGTCGAGGAAGCCTTCAGCCCCCTGGTCGCCCGACTCACCGATCGCACCGTTTCCACCGAGTACGAGATCGACAGCGAGGGGGTGAAATCCCGGACCGAGTTGGAGCACGAGGTCATCGCCGACCTGGTGGAGAGAGACGCCCGCTATCGCCCGGCCGCCCGGGATTGGGCCGACCTCATCATCGACATCAAGCGGATGGCGCTGGAGAGCACCTCTCCCCAGGCTATCGTCGAGCACGTGCGCCGCCGGCGCGCCGAACTGGAAGGGGAGGCCTGACCGTGCTCATCACCAGCGTCGAGCTCCGGAACGTCAAGAGCTATAGGGATGCGATGATCACCTTCACCGACGGCACTAACGCCATCTGCGGCGAAAACGGTGCCGGGAAGAGCACCATCCTGGAAGCCATCGGCTTCGCCCTGTTCGACCACCTCCCTTACAAACAGGACGATTTCGTGCGCCAGGGTGAGAGGACCGCCACCATCGCCGTCGGCTTCATCTCCAGCCTGGACGAGAGGGAGTATCAGGTGGTCCGCAAGTGCGGAAGCACCAGCGACCACTATGTCTACGATCCCCAGCTTAACGCCAGGCTGGTTGAGGGCAAAGCCGACACCGTGGCCTGGTTGAAGGATCACCTGGGCGTCGAGCCCACTGCTGACCTGGAAGCCCTCTTCCGGGATGCCGTGGGCGTGCCCCAGGGCCTGATGACGTCGGCCTTCCTGCAGACCGCTCGCCTGCGCAGGGACACCTTCGACCCCCTGCTGCACGTGGACGAGTACGACAGCGCCTGGAACTCGCTGCGCGACGCCGTCCGCTTCCTGAAGGACCGGGCCGACGAGACCGAGATAGCCATCGCAGCCCTGGAGGCCGAGGCTAGGAGGCTGTCCGAGGTTCGACAGCAAGCCGAGCGCCTGGAAACATCCGTCGGGGAGATTCAAACTCGCATAACCGTCCTCGCTGAGGAACTAGAACGGACCTCCGTGCGACGGAAGGAGCTGGATGCCATCCAGGAGAGACTTAACTCCCTGCAAAACCAGTTGCGAACCCTGGACGCCCAGAGGGACAGGCTCACCGGCCAACTGGAGGACGCCCGAAGCGAGGTGGCGCATTCCGAGGCGGCCAGAGCCGCCGTCAAGGAAGCCAGGCCGGGACACAAGGCGTACCGAGTTGCTCTGACAGCGCTGGAGGATCTGGAGAAGGAACGAGAGGCCAGGGAGATGCTGCAAGGTCAAATGACCGAAGCGGAAAAGTCCACCATCCAGATCGAAGGAGACCTGAAGCGTCTGAAATCGGATCTGAACGAGGTCAAGAAGGCCGGGGGGCGATTCGCCGAGCTGGAACCGGATGTCGAGCGACAGGCTGAGCTGGAAGAAGCGTTGGAGAAAGCCAAGCTGGATGCGCTGGAGCTAGCGCAGGCCGAGCGACGCGCCGCCGAACTGGAGGCTCGCCTGAAGGCCCTCCGCGCACGGATGTCCGACGTGGAGAAAGGGCTGGGGGCGCTCCAAAAGGCCGAGATGGATTTGAAAGAAGCCCGGGACAAACGGGGGGAGATCTCGGGCAGCTTGACCTCCCAGCGAGAGATCCGCGCAGCGATGGCCGCGGAGATCGAGAGGCTCGAGGCGCAGATTCGATCTCTAAAAGAAGCTGGGGCGGCTGAGTGCCCGGTCTGCGAACGGCCTCTCACCCCCGAACATCGAGATGCGGTCCTCTCCCGCTGCCAGGATGAAGTGGCGGAGCGGACTTGGGGGCTCAAGGCCAGCGAAGCGAAGATCGGCGAGCTGGAAGAGGAGCACAGCGACCTGGAGAAATCCCTGGCTAGGCTGGAGAGGACCATTCGAGACCTTCCTCGGCCTGCCGAGCGGGAGGATCTGGCGCGCCAAGTGGAAGCAGAGGAAGAGGCGCTGACAGAGATCCAAGAACAGATCCGGATGCTCGCCGCGGCGCCGACTCAGGTGCAATCGTTGACGGCCCAACTCGATGAGCTAGGAGATCCACACCGGGAGCAGGAAGATTGCCGCCGCCGGGCGGAGAGTCGGGAGGAACTCGAAGCGAAGAAGCGGGAAGCCGAAGAGGCCCGAACAAGCTTGGCCGCCCGCATGGAACGATTGCGCCAGCAACTGGACTCCTACGCCGAACTGGACGAGAGGCTCGAAGCTCAGCGCACCATCCGCGACCAAAACGCGGAGGCTCACCGACGCTATCTGGAGAACGTGCAGATCGCAGAAGCCTTGAGAGGCCGGACCGAGAAGGTCACAGGACTTGAAACTGAGAAGGAGATTCTAGTCTCTCGGCACGCCGATCTTCAAAAGGAACTGGAACGAGTCACCGAGGCATACGACCGGGAAGCGCATGAGGCGGCCAAGAGAGGCGAAGATCGGCTCAGGACCGAGAGCGGGGTCCTAGATGGCACGCTGCGCACCCAGCGTAAGCATCTGGAGGACTTAAAGGCCGAGATCTCCCGGCTCGAGTCGGCCCAGGAGGAACTGGCGAATAAAGCTGAGTCCCTTCGGGAATTGGAAGGGGTCAGGACCTGGATGGAGTTCGCTCGCGGCGTCCTGAAGGATGCCGGCCCCCACATCACTCGTCAGCTGGTGCAGCTTGTCTCGCTCGAGGCGGGCCAAATCTTCACCCAGATCATGGCCAATCAGCTTGGCCGGCTCCTCTGGAGAGAGGACTACGAGATCGTCCTTGAGCAGGACGGCCGCGAGCGCGCCTTCTCCCAGCTCTCAGGCGGAGAGCAGATGTCCGCCGCCCTGGCGATCCGGCTGGCGCTCCTGCGCCGAGTGTCCGACATCGACGTCGCCTTCTTCGACGAGCCCACCGCCAACCTGGACGAAGCGCGCCGCGAGAACCTGGCGGAGGAAATCTCCGACATCCGGGGCTTCTCACAGCTGTTCGTCATCAGCCACGACGACACCTTCGAACGGCTGACCAACAACCTGATCCGGGTACGCAAGGAGAACGGCGAAAGCCTGGTGGAGGTGGCATAATCCTGTGTTCCACCGCGACAAGGTCATCGCCGCACTGGAAGCCAAACGCGACCGCTTCGCAGATCACAACCGACGGGCTGGCGTCGAGTTGGACCGCCTCCGCGGCGCCCTCGATGAGGTGGGGAAGCTCTCCTGCGCCGAGCTGGAAGCACGCCTAGCCCGCGTCCCCTTGTCCGGCGCGAAGCCCACCGCCGAACAGGACCGCTACGACAGCCCGGTCGTCCCCTTCGTCGAGTCCTGGGCCGATCATGCACAAGCCCGAGCCTGGGCGAAGCGCGTCCTCTTGGAGGCGCCCACCTTCGCCGTCGACGGATCACAGATCTCGCCCGCCAAGGATTTCTCGGTGCCCGTGGGCGCCGTCCAGGTCGGCTGGTACGAGAATCCACATGCTCCTGGCAGAGCTTATGTAAAGGATCTGAGTTTCGAGGTGCTCCCGCCCGACGAGCTGGGCGATGAGGCCGAGGGTGCCACGGGCTTTCCCGATTGGCGCGTCAACTGGCGCCGCTTCGAGCTGGAGTGTCAGACCCTCATCGACTATATGACAGCCCAGGCCGGCGAATCGCCCGCGCCCATCTGCTTCTTCGACGGCTCGCTGATCGTCTCTTTTGCCCAGCGAATGCGCCCGGAGCAGAGGGACCCGTATATGCGGAAGGTCATCGAGATGCTGAACGCAAGCCAGCGGAATCGGGTGCCTTTGGTGGGTTACATCGACGCATCCCACGCCAAGGATCTGATCACAATGGTATCCATCCTGTTGGGAGAGCCGACGCCTCGGGTCAGCGATGGTGTCCTGCTGCAGCCCCGCATGAACTGGGGCGACCGCAGCCTGGCCTACATCTGCGCCCGCGACGACGCCGGCCGCTCCCCCGATGGACCCCAATATTACGATCGGGTCTGCTTCGTCTATCTCAAGACCACTGGCGATGGCCCACCCGCTCGGCTGGACCTGCCCCGATGGCTGGCCGAGGATCAGGCCGAGCTGGCGCGCGTCCTGGATGTGGTCCGCGCGGAATGCGTGGTGGGCAACGGTTACCCTTATGCCATCGAGACCGCCGACGCCGTGGCCGTCATCACCATGCAGGACCGCCAGCGATTCTATGCCATATTCCAGCAGTTCGCGGAGCGTGAGAAACTTGGCCTTCGCCTTTCGCGCAAAGCGACCAGCAAGCTAAGACGCCGCACCTAGTCCAGGCCAAACTCGGCCGCGCCCCTGAGCCATGTAGAGCCCAGGCGTGCACCTGGCTCCTGCGGGCGATCGGCCCAAGTTGGGAGGAGCACATCCATGATACTAGGAAAGGTGGTCAAATCAAACGGCCACATGGACTACGTTTGCCAGATCTACGGCCCCGGCGAGACGGCTTCCCCGCCCGCGCCTGAGGACTGCGCCTTCGGCACCTTCGTCCGGATCGCCCTCCCGGATGAGGCGAGCCTGATAGGGTTGGTTTACGATACCATCCTGATGAACCCGGAATTCGGCAACCTGGGGCCGCGCCTCTCCCCTTCCGCCGACCTGGAGATCTTCTCGCCGGATTATCTGCGGGAGAAGGTGACTTTGGTCGGCCTGGCCGCCGTGGGCCAGATGGGAGCCGACGGGAGCGTGCTCCAGGGCGTCCCTCGGGTGGCCGCCGATGTGGATGCCATCGTCCAAAGGCTGTCGGAGGCGGAAGTGGAAGCTTTCCACCAGGGACCCCCAGGCCCGCGACTGGCCTACGCGCCCCTCCTCCTCGCCCAGGGACAGCCGCTGGCACCTCATCTCCTGCTGAGCGTCATCGGGCAACTGGAGGAGCTGTTCCCCCAGGAGTCTCAGCGCCTCTCGGTGCTCCGCAGCAACCTGGCTTGGAAGGCCGCCGTCACCCCGGCGGAATAGGAGGCAACCGATACGATGAAAAACGTCCCCATCGGCACCACCAAGGGGCCGGGCGAATCGCCCCACGAGTTCACCTTCGTCACCCCTGATCCCGACCGCCGGATCAAGACGGGCGAGTTCGTCTACTACGAGACGCCGGTCGAAGGGGAGACTCAGCAGATCCTGGGGCGGGTAACCCGACGAGAGCCCCTGCGGCTCTATCCCGACTCGTTCATGGCCAACCCAGCCGTAGCGCCATCGGACGTGGCCGCCATGCTGGGTTTCACCGAGCATCCCCACGAGCTGTTCGAGGTGACCGCGACCGTCCTGGGCTACCACCAGCCCCAGATGGGTGACTTCATCAATCCCCGCGTGCCGCCCCAGTCCGGCCATCCCATCTATATCGCCCCCGACGGGATGCTGTCCTCAGTCCTGAGCCGCAAGCAACCAGGCGAGATCGGTGCCATCCACATCGGCTCCCTCCTCAGTCGCCCGAAGGAGGCCGTCCCCATCGTCCTGGACGCCCGCAGCCTCACCAGCACCCACCTGGCGATCATCGCCAGCACCGGCGCCGGCAAGAGCTACCTGGCAAGCGTCATCATCGAGGAACTGATGATGCCGCACAACCGGGCCAGCGTGCTCATCGTCGATCCCCACGGCGAATACGGGACCCTGCAGGAAATCGCCGACAACCCGCTCTTCGCGGCACAAGGATATCGCCCCCGGGTCCGCATCATCCGCCCCGACACCGTGCGCGTCCGCATCTCATCCCTCACCCTGGGTGACCTCCGCTACCTGCTGCCCAACCTGTCCGAGAAGATGCATTACCACCTGGGGCGCGCTTACAATGCCACCCGGCGCAAGAATGGGGACAAATGGACTCTGGGCCAATTCAAGGTGATGATCCGCCAGGGCGATTCCGAGGCCCCCGTCACCGATCCGGATTCCGACGCCGAATTGGAAGAGGACAGCACCATCGGCGCCTTGATGTGGCGGGTGAATTCGGTCCTGGGAGGCTCGAAGATCTTCCACGACTTCCAGAACATGAGCCTGGAGGATCTGTTCGAGCCGGGCCAATGCACCGTCCTGCAGCTCAACGAGGTGAACCAGCGCGAGCAGCAGATCGTCGTCGCCACCCTGCTGCGCCGGCTACACCAGGCCCGGATGGATACCGAAAAGGGCCTGGCCATCGAAGGCGATGAGACCTACCTTCCCTATCCCGCGTTCGTTCTCGTCGAGGAGGCGCATAACTACGCACCTGCCGGGGCCGAGGTGGTCACCACCGGCATTCTAAAGGCCATCCTATCGGAGGGGCGCAAGTTCGGCGTCTCGGTGGGGCTCATAAGCCAGCGCCCCGGCAAGTTGGACAGCGACGTCCTCTCCCAGTGCATGACCCAGTGCATCCTGCGCATCGTCAACCCCGTGGACCAGGCCCGCGTGGCCGAAAGCGTGGAGAGCGTGGGTCGAGACCTCCTGCTGGAGTTGCCCGCCCTGTCCAAAGGACAGGCCATCGTCGCCGGCGCCGCCATCAATACCCCGCTCATGGTTCGGGTGCGCCAACGCCTCACTCGTCACGGCGCGGAAGACCCCGATGCTCCGGCTCGCTGGCAAGCTTACTTCTCCGAAGAGGAATCCGCCCGACGACGCCGCGACTCAGCGTTGCCGGCGGAAGGCAGACGGGGCAAGGACATACTGTTCAAGTAGCACAGGATTGCCTCCAGCTAGGACGAATGTCGGCCTGAACGGGCCGCGGGACGCTCAGACGTCTCCGCTGGCTTATCTCCACGAGGCCTGAAACCTAACTCCCCGTTACGGGACTGGTGTCCGAACCGCCGCAGGAAGATACAACGGTGACAGTCGAAGGCGCATCTTCCGGGGCCAGATTCTCCTCTGTGTAGACCCAGTGCTCGCCCTCCTCGAGTGTCATGGAGCCGAAGCCCACCAGGGTTAGGCTGCACCCCGACAGGTTGGTGCGAGCTTTTACCACCAGAGTCTGAGTGCTCTGGTGATAGGTAACCTGAAAGATCTGCACTATTTCGCCGACCGCTGGCGTGGGCGTGCTTGTCTCTGCAGGCGCCGGGGTATTCGTAGCCGTAGGCGCCGGGGTATTCGTAGCCGTAGGCGCCAGGGTATTCGTAGCCGCAGGCGCCGGAGTATTCGTAGCCGCAGGCGCCGGAGTGTTGGTGGGCGGAGTATCGGTGGCCGGAGGCGTCGGCGTGTTGGTGGCTATTGGCATGCCGGTGCCGGTGGCCGTTGGTGTATGCTCGTTGGTGACACTGGACGTCGCTTCGTTGATGGCAGTGGGCGTCAGCTTGCCGACAACGGTGGGCGTGGGCGCCCCGACGGACGTTGACTCGGTCGTGTCGATGGCCACAGGCATGGGCTCGCCGTCCGTCGTGGGAACGCTAGAGTCGGTCGGCTTTGACTCAGGCGCCGAGTCCGATTTCGCGGTTGGAGAAAGCAGAGCAGGTATATCCGCCAGCCTAGCGGCTACGATGGCGTTCAGCTCTTCCTCGCCCGGGTGAATCGGGGACACCGCCAGTACTTGGTCCGCGATTATCTCCACGATGATATCAGGCGACAAAGGTTTGAACCAAGAGACCGTTGCATCTCCCGAGTAATCGGGCTCAGGGACCTGCACACCTAGAGCTTGGGTGCTCGATTCGGGGCCCCACATCGCGAATTGGGATGCCAGACACAGGCATAGAGGAAAGATGGGCAACCAGATGATCCAGAATAGTATATCCCACCTTCCTCTATTCCTGTCCTCTCCCTGCTGCTGCGGCCCTTGCACCTCGCCCACAATCCTCCTGCCAACGGCGTCTGCCTACTCAAGCTCCCTCGAGAAGTGGTTCCGCTTCGGTCTTGTCTGGCTGATGGCTAGCTGCGTTTCCGGGAAGAACTATCCTTCCGCCGAAGTAGGCTGCGACAAATTCTTCCACCAACACGGAATCGAATTGGGTGCCGGCACCGGCCCGAAGCTCTCGCAATGCAGCCTCCACGGGAAGCTTGGACCGATAAGGTCTGTCCGAGACCATAGCATCGAAAGAATCAGCCACACACAGAATGCGTGCGCCTAGGGGAATAGCATCATCTTTCAGACCTGAGGGATAGCCTCGCCCATCGACTCTCTCGTGATGAGAGAGCACGACAGAGATCACTTCTTCATCGAATCCCACCGGTTCCAGTATCCTTGCCCCCACCACAGGGTGTTCCTCAACCGATTTTATCTGATCCTTGGACAGAGAGCCCTTCTTCAAGAGGATAGAGTCGGGGATTCCTATCTTTCCAACGTCATGAAGGTATGCACCAACCTCCACCGTGCTCCTCTCGTTATCGCCTAATCCAAGACAATCGGCCAAGATGAGGGAATTGGTGGCCACCCGATGCGAGTGGCCATATGTATACTCGTCATGAGCGTCGATCGTTGCCGCCAGCGACCTGACTATGTTATGATACAGTTCCCTGATGTCCTTATATAGAAAGGCGTTCTTCATCGCTACAGCTGCCTGGTTAGATACCGTAGTCAGGGCCATAAGATCGTCGGGCAGGAATCCGCTAGAGCTGTCGACTGCCTCGACGAAGATCGCCCCCACGACTTGATCCTCTACGAGCATGGGCACGCACAGCCGATTCCCCAGCACCGAGTTCCCATTTCGGGTGGAAGCCGGGGCAATCTTGCCATCCTTCACAGCGAGAGGGCATGCATCTTGGACCGCCCGCATGGCTATCTCGCTCCCCAGCCACTCGCCATGTCCCTGGCCCTGCACTTCGCTGTTGGCGCCTGCGAGTTGAAGGCGCTTTGAGACCGGATCCCAAACACTTACGATGACCACATCCGCTTTGGAGACTTCTTCGACGCCTGACAAGACACTCTCCACGACTTCATCCTGGGACAACTTCTCACCGATCGACCTGGATACCCTAAGCAGAGCGTCCAGACGGGTCATGTTCTCCCTGACCTGTCCGTAGAGCCGCGCGTTTTGGATAGACCGGGCGATCTGGGTAGAGATCGTCTGGAGGAGATTGAGTTGTGCGCGGTCAGAGAAACCTGATCTCTCCGTTGTGCCGAGGAGCACAATTCCTATGAGCTGTCCTGGAGAAGCGAGGGGAACCACCATCAGAGAATCAACTTCTGCGTCAAATCCGATCTCCTTTTTCAAGGTCTCGATCTCTTCCATGCCGCTGATGACCAGAGGCTTATCTCCCCAGGCAACTGGAGCAAGACCGTTAGGCAGGACTTCCAGACGCTCAGAAAGCAGCCTGTCGCTCTGTAGGCTAGCTAGACCTCTGGTCGCAGCCCACCGCCAGTCGCCACTGACCTCTCTGTGTAAAAGCAGAACCAGGCTAACCTCCTCCGATCTACCCAGTGCATCAACTGCTACCTTCAGGATTTCCGCCAAGTCCAGAGTCCTGTTCAACTCGCTGCTGGACTCATAGAGCACGCTCAATTCGGCGATCCTCCGGCTCAGTTGCTCAGTGTGTTTCTCCAGTTCCCCGGCCATGAAGTTAAAGGCTCTGGCCACTTGTCCAATCTCGTCGCCGCTTTCACGCTGAACCCGAGATGTGAAGTCACCGGCAGCGATCCTGCGTGAGGTTTCCGCCAGGCTTCGCAGAGGAGTGGTGATACGACCGGCGATGAAATAACCCACAAATAGAACACCCAGACCGGCCGCAGAGAAGAGGGCTATCATCCCCGAGCTAGCCTTCATGTTGCTCTCGGCGATGTGCTCGGTATTGACAGCGGCAGCTATAGTGCCCAGCTCGTTTCCTCGAACAATAAGAGGCGCATAACCAACCAGATATTCTCTGCCCTCCCACTTAAGAGGCTCAAGGAACACCGAATCCGGGTCAGCCTGCAACTTGCCTCGAACGTCTTCCTGAATGCTCACCTCCCCTGGAGCGTGGAAGAAAGTGCTCGCCATAGCACGGCCCCCTCTGTCATATAGGGAAACCCTGGCCACCGCCACTTGGGTAAGTTCTACAGCCACGTTGTCCAAGTAGACTCCGGTGAGGATGCACCCCACCGTTTTCTGTCCATCCCTGATCGGGGCTCCTATCCAAAGCACATGGCCTGCGGCGCTGGGCAGAATCTCTACCTGTCTGTTACCTATCTGGTCAGCTCCGGCAGCGATCAGCCTGCTGACGATAGGCCATGACGACAGTTCAGCTTCCTGAGACAGGGAGAAATCCTCCACCTTGGCGGAACTGGGGTCATGTTGTATTCCCAGTATCTCTCGGCCGTTGGCATCGATCACCTCCACCACATGCAGGTTATAATTCATCTTCAAGGGAACGAGTAAGTTGGCCAGTTCGACGGCGTCTCGGCTGGCGGTGGCCTGCGGCACCCCTTCGGTATAAGCCATCACTCTGAGCGCCTCCAACTGCTCATTTTGCAGTCGTACCACCCCCTGGGAAGTCACATCTACCGCGTCGATCACGTAGCTGGTCAGCCGGTCCTCCAGGGAGACACCAATGAAGCGCACAACCATGAATGTGCCAACGCCTGCCACCAGCAGCGTGAGTAACGCGAAGGGTAGCGTGATCCTAGTGCGTAGACGGTAAAAGGGCTTCTGTTTCAGACCCTTAGTCGACTCCCCCATTGATCTATCTCCGTTCACCGATCCTGTCCGGTCAGAAGAGGTTGTATGCATCTGGTCAACCGTCCCACTATAAGTGGCAATAGCTCCCACTGGAGACCGCTCAAAGGACCTCCGGCGCATACCCGGCAATTGGACGACCGCACATCGGGATCAAAGCGTCTCAGTTCCCGATGTGCCCCTGTTATAGGAGAATCCTTTGCTCTTCTCAAGATATTCATCTAGCATCCAATGACTATATCTGCGGTGGCCGCCCGGCGTGCGATACGGCGCGAGGTACCCCAAGTGCTCGATCTTCTTCAATGTGTAGAGACTAACCCCAAGATAGCCAGCCGCTCTCTTGGGAGTCAGCAAACGCGTTTCGACTTGATGAAGCACCACGCCTCCTATTCATATATTAGAGTACCGGCTATGAATCGACGGAACCCATAGAAACCGAATAAAAGCGTCCGAAATCAATATATATCAACAACACGAACGCCGTCAATAGGAAATTGGTACTATATGGAACTGTTTTTAATTCGGCTGTATCCGCGCTTCACCGGCCGCGGCGCGACTCAGCGCTGCCAACGGATTTCGGGCGAAGTAAAGGCAGGCTGTTCAAGTAGAAAGCGCGTTGGCCGAATAGCCAAAAACAGATACGGACGCGGGGGTTGAAGGGGTCAGACAGCGAATCGTTCCGGTGCCGCCGCCGATGCTTGCCTATGTAGCTACTGCGGGGACGAGCCTAACTTCTCTCAACCGTGGTTCCAGGCTGTGCGGCAAGCTCGGCAACATGATCTCCCTCTCATAGTAGGCTTCCGTGAACTTCTCCACCACCCCGGAGTCGAACTGGATGCCAGCGTTGGCTCTGAGCTCTCGAAGTGCGACCTTGACCGGCATGGCGGACCGGTACGGTCTGTCTGAGACCATAGCATCGAAGGAATCCACCACACAAACGATGCGCGCGCCCAAAGAAATAGCATCGCCCTTCAGCCTCGAGGGGTAGCCCCGCCCGTCGATCCTCTCATGGTGAGACACCACGATGGATATGACCTCTTTATCGAAGCCTACCGGTTCCAATATGCGCGCCCCCATCAGGGGATGTTCCTCAATCGGCCGCCTCTGGTCGCTGGAGAGAGATCCCCTCTTCAATAGAATCGCATCGCGTACGGCGATCTTTCCGATATCGTGAAGGTAGGCCCCAACTTCCAAAGCGCCCCATCTCTCCTCATCCAGCCCCATGTGCTCGGCCAGAACGACGGCATTGGCTGCCACTCGACTCGAGTGACCACGGCTGTAATGATCCCGGGTGTCGATCGCCGCCATCAGGGACATGATCACGTCACGTTGGAGCCCCGCAACGCCCTGGTCCAGAAGGATCTTCTCCGCGACCGGCGCCTCGGAGAACCCCTTGCTCAGCTCCAGATACTCCTCCAGCATCTGCCTGCTATACCTGCAGTGGCCGCCCGGCGTGCGATAGGGCCTGAAATGCCCCAAGTTTTCGATCTTCTTCAACGTGCAGATGCTGACCCCAAGGTAATCAGCCGCCTGTGTGGCATTCAGAACTCGCGCTTCGACCCGCTGGGCCACTCGCCCGCCTCCCCTCATCCCCAGAGCATTGACTCCGAGCCATCCCAAACTCCAAAGAATCCGCAAGAAATCACTGAAACCACTGAAAACAGGATACTCAGGCAAGGGAACAGTCGTCAATAGGAAATTAGTCCTAAAGAGTGCAAGCATGCATTCAAATTAGGGATCCGCCTCGGCTTCACCTGCATCTGCCCGCCGCGAGGCCAGGGCAACTCGCTCAAGCGCCTCCTGTAGTTGTCGCCAGATTCGCCCCAGGCCGGTCTACGATGAACGATCGAGTTCGGGCCATAATCCTCCAGCCAGGAGGAGCGCTCAAGTGCGATGGTTCCAATATACTATTGACATGAGGACACCATATCCTATATAATTCAACACAGGTCACAAAATAGCACACGTCTTCATTCAGAGCACCGCTAGCGCCAGAACGAGGGGAGGGGCATCATGAAGAGATTTGCTTTTCTGGTAATTTGTGCGCTGTTCGCTCTGTACTTCGTCTTGATCCCCAGCACCGGAGGTCTCGGCATCGTCGACGCGAAGGAGCTGCCCGGGCTGTCAAGCGTCGGAGAGCTGGTAGGAAACGGCTGGAAGGCCATCATCTCCCCCCAGTGGGACACCTCGGTGGGATGGGCCAGCGTGGAGGGTGCAACCCCGGCAGCAACCATGACGCCCACAGCCACCGTCGAGCCCACGGCTGCTCCCGCCACCGCCACTCCCGTGCCCAGCAGCCCGCCCACGCCCACAGTCACACCCACTCCCCCGCCTCTGGTCACCATAGAGGAGAATTTCAAGGGCGAGTTCCAGGGAGGCGTGGGCAGCGATGTGGGAGAGAGCTGGACCTCTTACGTCCTTGACGGCCCTCCCACCTACGACGGTGAGAAGAACACCCGCATCGACGGCGGCCTGGCTCAGAAGATCTCAGGTCACGCCGCTTTCCGTGCGGGCGTGTACCGCCAAGTCAGCACCACCGCGGGAACCCCCTACACCGTGACCATCAACTGCCAGCTCTACCCGCTCGCCGAGGGGACCATTCGCTTCGGCATGGACCCGTATGGAGGGGCAGATGCGACCTCCACCAACATCGTCTGGCAGGAAACCACCGAACTCGGGAAATGGGTGGGGATGGTTCAGACGGGGACCGCGGGGGCAAACGCCATCACCATCTTCCTGGAGGTCCACAATCCTACGGGGTTCAACACCAACGCCTACTTCGACGAACTGACCATAGAGGTGCA
>SDBS01002756.1_pt1 | contig 17435 bp, 21 predicted proteins | sample 2277091 | NCBI WGS metagenome assembly SDBS01 (sample SAMN10404972, study PRJNA504765) | marine sediment metagenome | isolation source: marine sediment core GS10_PC15, 163 cmbsf | place: Arctic Ocean: Southern Knipovich Ridge | collected 2010 | reverse complement strand
TTGCTTCGCAAAGGTAAATATGTTACAATATCGGTTAACCCACTAAAAATTTACCGTATTTATGGCGAACGAATCGAAGATCGTTTACCGCCTCGTCGTCGCGGTAATGTTGTTGCTGACCGCGGCCCTCATACTAATCCCCAACCGTTACTGGGTCGCGGCTTCGAAGAAACTCGTGCCCCCCGAAAAACTGGCCGAGTCGACCCGCCCCGACCCCTGGGGTTAAACCCGTTTAAAACCATGCCGACGTACGAATACGAATGTCCCGAGTGCGGTTATAAATTCGAGAAGTTCGAATCGATTACCGCCGAGCCGAAGGCCAAGTGCCCCGAATGCGGTGCCCCGTGCCGCCGCCTTATCGGCGCCGGCGGCGGCGTCATCTACAAAGGCTCCGGCTTTTATACCACCGACTACCGCAGCGAATCCTACAAGAAGGCCGCGAAAAAGGAACGCGAAGCCGCGGGTACCGGCGGCGATAAAAAAACCAAGAGCGAGAAAAAAGATTAAGTCTTTACGACTAATAGGTGGTGCGGATATGGCGCGCGCAAAGAATTGGAAGAGGCTTCTCGTGTTCGCGTTGGCCGCTCTCGCGACGGTAGCCGCAAGTAAAATGGGCGGCGACGAAGAGCGGTCGCCCGACGCGGTAGTAGCCGTCGTGGACGGCGAGAGAATTACCGAGGGCGACCTCGACGGTATGCTCGAGATGATGGACCCGATGGAACGTCGCTCCTACCAGGGCCCCGAGGGCCGTAAGATGCTCCTCGACATCTGGATAAAGAATAAGTTGCTCGTCGCCGAGGCCGAACGCGTCAAGCTCCACAAAGACCCGGGCGTCAAACGCGACGTCGAGGACGCGCGCATCCGCATTTTGGCGTCGACTTATTTCCAACGTTACGTCGCGGACACGCTCGGCGTCCCGGACGAAGAGGTCGCGCGCTACTACGAGGCGCACAAAAGCGACTTCCTGGAGCCGGCTGGCGTAAAGCTGCGCCACATCCTGGTGGAGAGCCCCGCGGAAGCCGAAGAAGTGCTCGCGCGTTTGGCCGCCGGCGAAGACTTCGGCGCCGTGGCGGCCGAGGTATCGAAGGATGAATATACGGCACACCAGGGGGGCCTTATAGGCGAGGTTAAAGAAGGCCAGACGCCGTTCCAGGTGGGCAATTGCGAGAACTTCCGCGAAATCGTCTTCGGCCTTGAGCCCGGAAAACCCTCCGCCGTGACGCCCAGCGACCGCGGCTATCATATCTTTATGGTGGACGAACGCAGCGAAGAAAAGTACGCGCCGCTGGAGCAAGTGAGCTACCGCATACGGGACCGGATACTTCTGCCGGAGAGCGACGCCCGCGACTACTTCAACGCCCACCGCGACGAATACGTCATCGAGGAGGGCGTCCTCGCCCGCCAGATCGTCGTGAAGACGGCGGCCGAGGCGCGCGAAATGCTTAGACGGGCGCGAGCAGGCGAAGACTTCGAGTCGCTGGTTAAACTGTATTCCACCGACCTGGCCACGAAGAATAACGGCGGCCTGCTCGGCTGGATCCGCCCCGGAGGTTATATCCAAGGGATAGGTCAAAACGAGGAGGTCGAGAAGGCCCTCTTCGCCGCGGCGGAAAACGACATCGCGGGCCCGTTCGAGCTGGACGACGGCTTCCACATATTCAAAGTAGACCGGCGCCGCGATTTCCGGCAGATGGAATTCGACGAAGTGAAAGACCGTATATTCTCCAAACTCCTCGACGAACGACGTCGCGAATACTTCGAGCAGGCCTTCGTCGACTTGGAACGTAAATACAAAGTGGAGCGCTTCGACTGGGCCCGAACGTACGACGACATGGGCCCGGACGAACTGATGGCCAAGGCCGAGGGGGCCGCTACTCCCATCGTAGCGATCCAGGGATACGAGAAGTTCGTGGAGCGTTTTCCGGAGAGCGACGGCGCCGACAAAGCGCTATTCATGGCCGGTTTCCTGTACTCGGAAGAGCTGAATGACTACGCCACCGCCAAAGATAAATTCCGGGCCCTGCTGGCCTCGTACCCCGATTCCGACTACGCGTCGTCGGCGCGGTGGATGATAGAACACATGGGCGAAGAAGACGTTACCTGGCCGGCCGACTTGCCGGGGCCCGACCGCGGCGAAGATAGCGGAAGCGAAACGCCGCCGCCGGAAGAGGCCGCGCCACCCGCCGGCGAGGAACAGGAATAGTCCATCGCCCCGCGGTCAACCCGTGTAGAAGGCGGAGGTTATCCCGCGATGGAAACGGACGAACAAAACATGATCGAGAAAGTATTCGTGAATTCCCCCAATGACTTCGCGACGGTCCTCGCTATCGCGCGCCGGGCCCGTCAAATACTTGACGAATACGCAAAAAACGAGGATAAGCTCGAGGAAGAGAAAGCTACCATGATAGCCCTGAAAGAATTCGTCGGGGGAAACTTCACGTTCGAAGCCGACTTCCTGGAAGCCGGGGACGACGAAGATTAAGTTTAAGCAAGCGGTCGCAAAGCCGGGCGGTTGACGACATGCCGCCCGGCTTTATGTTATTATTAACCGTTGGCTCACGAAAAATTTATCGACGCCCACTTTACACGGCCTCCCTTCGGACCTCTCACGTACAGGCTCGAGGGAGAAGACGCCCCGGCCCCCGGAACCCGCGTCGAAGTCGAATTGGGCAACAAACCGGCCGTGGCCCTCGTCGGCCGGACCCCGACCCGCCCCGCCCCCCACGTTAAAATCAAACCCGTCACAAGGGTAATAGATTACGAGCCCATTTTCCCGCCTTTCCTATGGGAATTGCTGGCGTACATCTCGCGGCGCTACGCCGCCTCCGTGGGCGAAACGGCCGCCGTAGCGCTGCCGGTCCCGCTCGATTTCAAACGCGACGACGTACTCGTACTGACGGCCGAATTCGCCGCCGCCCCCGACCTGAGCGGGCTCAGCGAAGAGGAGCGGAAGCTGGTCGGCGACGTGTGGGGCGCCGGGTGGCTCAGCGCCAAAGCGGCAGGCCGCGGCGGCGTCGTCCCGCGACTATACGGCCAAAACATCCTCGCCGTCGAGCCGTACGCCGTCAAACCCGCCATAGACGATCTCCTGGTCTACGCCGCGCCGACAGAAGGCAAGAAGCTCGGAAAACTCGGCGCGGCCGTCGTCGCCGCCGCCGCCAACGGGCCCGTGCCCGCGGGCCGCTTTTGGGTAAACGCCAAAGAACGAAACGCTCTCCGTCGCCTTCTACGGGCGCGCCGAGTGGCGATGGGGCTGGTCTCGAAATCGCCGCTAGAGAAACCACCCGAAGCCGGCGCTACGATTATAACGGGCGGGGACGGCGACCTACGGCTGGAGGAAGCGCTTCGGGTAACGCGAGAGGCCGGCGCGACCTCGGTCCTCGTCCTCGTTCCGGAAATGTACCGCGTCCCCGCGGTGCGTCGGAGGTGCGAGGATGTCTGGGGAGAACCCTTCGCCTCCTACTACTCGGAGATGTCGGCCGCGGCGAGATGGGAGGTCTTCCGGCGGTGCCGACGCGGGACCGTTGCGCGCGTCGTCGGCACGCGTTCCTCCCTCTTTCTGCCGCTGCCGCGCGACGCCGCCATAATCGTAACCGACGAAGCCGATAACGCGTATAAGCAGTGGGAGAGGGCGCCCTACTACAACGCTCGCGACGTGAGCGCGGTTCGGGCCGCCGGCACTTCCCTCGTGATGACCGCCGCGGCGCCCTCGCTCGAGACGTACGCCCGCGTACTGTCGGGCGACGTCCGCCGACGCCGGCTGCCGGCGAAGGGCCGAAAAGTCGAACTAACGCTGGTAGATATGTCGAAAGTAGTTGCGACTGAAGGCCCCGTAATCCTATCGAGGGCTTTGGCCCGCGGCCTGCAGGACACCCTCGCCGGCGGCAAACGCGCGCTAGTGGTCGTCAACCGGCGGGGCTACGTACCGTACATATATTGCGGCGCGTGCGGCAGGTCGCTGGCTTGCGACCGGTGCGACGTCGCTTTTACATATCATAAGGGCGAAGAAGTCTTGAGGTGCCACTACTGCATGCGGCGGGAGCCGCTCCCCCGCCGGTGCCCGTACTGCGGCAAGGAGAAGCTCGCGGGCGTAGGCTTCGGTACCGAGAAACTGGCCGCGGAAATCCGACTGCTCCTCGGGGACGCGCGCGTGGGCCGCGTCGATTCGGACGCGTTAAGGACGCCCGCCCGGGCGCGCTCTTTCTGGGAAGTTCTCGCCGCCGGCGGGCACGACGTCGTCGCGGGAACGCAGATGGCGCTCCGGGCACTCGACTACGCGGACATCACGTTCGCCGCCCTCGCCAACGCCGACACCGCCATGAACCTCCCCGATTTCCGCGCCTCCGAGCGGACGTACCGCACCATACGGCGGATGCTGCAGCCTTCGGCCGCGAGCCGTCGCGTTCTAATACAGACCTTCCACCCGGGCCATTACGCCGTCGCGGCCGCCGCGGCCGACGATTACGAGGCGTTCGCCAAACGTGAACTCGCTTTCCGACGCCGGCTCGAGCTCCCGCCGTACACGCACCTCGTCAACGTCGTCGTGGTCGAGCGCAAGGCGGCCGTAAGCGCGAAGGCCGACGAAATCGCCGCGCGACTGCGGGAAATGTTCGCCCCTCCGGCGACGGTCCTGGGCCCGGTGCCGGCGCCCGTGGCCCGCGCCCGGGGCGAACGCCGCTGGCAAATATTGGTAAAAGCGGAGTTGGGGGAAATAGAAAGCGCGGCCGGGGAACTTGCCGCGCTGGTGCGACGCAAGGGCCCGACGACGGTTAAGGTCGACGTCGACCCCTACGAGCTGTTCTGAGAGCCCTTAGCGGAGCAACGCTTTGACGTTCCCCAGGGAAGTAGGCGCTACCGGCACGCCGCTGAACGTTATGCGCAGGCGATCCGTCTTGGGGGAGAGCTGGCCTTCGGTCGCGTTGTACTCTTTATGTATGAGGAGCCGGTTCGAGCCGGCGACGTATCCCCATACCTCGACCTTCGTCGTGAGCTGTTGGTTGCGCCACCGAACCTCGACGATTAAATTGTCGCGATTGTTGTAGACGAACGACTTGGTACACGCAACGCCGAACCACTCGTCCTTCTTAGCGTTGATCGTGCAAGGGTTTAACGCAGCGACCAGCGTCGGCGTGTTACCGTCGTAATTTCGACTGAAGTTCGTCGTAAGCTCCGAGAGCGGCGTATGGCAGAGCTTCATCTCAAATTCGTAAAAGTAGCCCGCGGCGTACGTGCCGTACGATTCGTAATCGACGCGCGTAATCGGGCCGGCGAAATTCAATTCACTTTTGAGGACCAACACCTGGACCCGGTACTGCGGCCCTCAAGTACCGCAAAACGGGATGTTTAAATTGAACTCCTTCTTGCCGACGACCACCTCGCCGCCGAACGCCGCGGCGGAAAGCGCTACGGCCGCGGCCAAGGCCAATACCTTTTTCATAGTTCCGCCTCCTTTATATTTTACGCTAACGATATTATTATATAATTAATTCCCGGTCCTTAATAGGAAAAAACGCTAAAGCTGAAGTTAGACCGCCCAGGTCGAAAACGGGAGGCAGCCGTAAATGAAACGCGCGATACCAACCTTCGTCATCCTATTATCCGTGGCCGGCGTTACGCCCGGCCAGCTGACGGCGTCGCGGGGCGAGATCACGGTCTTCGTCGAGGGTTTCCGGAGCGAGGCCGGCGAAGCTCGCGTCGCTTTGTTCGACGCGGATGACGGATTTCCGGAAGTGGTCGCGACAGCCCGCGAAGTCGCCCACGTAAAAATCAAGGACTACGGGGCTCGGGCCGATTTCACGGACGTCCCGTACGGTACGTACGCCGTCGCCGTCCTCCACGACGAAAACGGGAACGGCATATTGGACCGCAACTTCTTCAAGGTCCCGACGGAGGGGTACGGCGCCTCGAACAACCCGACCGGCACAGCGGAACGCATAAGTTTCGACGACGCCAAATTCGCTTTATTCCAAAAGACCCTCGTAATCCACATCCATTTGCGTTATTAAACGCGTTGCACGTAGCCGCGGCCGTCCGTACCCGCGGCGAGAGTTGGCGATTCAAATACACCGCCATCCGCTTCGTCGGGGATGTCAAGGCAGCGACTTTTCCGGCGTGAGGTCGGCGGGCGCAGGCGGCGGCGCTAAGCCATCGGCTCCCCCCACCTCCTCCCAAAGGCCGTATTCCTTTAAAACCTCCTCTAGATTTTTGCGGCGCTCGTCGGCGTCCAAGGCCGTCACGGCGCAAAGGCTCCGCTCGCACCGCGCGCACATCGCCAACCTGGTTCCGTCCAACGTCTCGTACCCCTCCGCGAACGTCATTATACACAAAGGCTGGCGGCAATGGAGCAGGCCGAAGGTGTGGCCCGCCTCGTGTACGATCAGCTTCGCGAAGCGGACCATCCTCTGCTCGGCGGTAGCGCAATAAAAGCTGAAGCGGTACGTCGAGACCACAGCGCACTTACCGGGGCACCGACCCATACCGAAAAGAAAGTTCAAATCGGCGGCGAAGATGTCTTGCGCCGTAATCGCCACCGCCCGGTACGCACCGCGCGGCGCGTTGACCTCCACGTAGCGGAGGAAACCGTTGGCGCCGTATTGCCCCCTCTCCGGATAATAGTACGCGTCTTGGAGCGGGAGCGGTTCGCAGATTAACGTCTCCCGCCCGAACGACGCCTCGACGACGTCGCGCGCGAAAGCGAGGTCGCTCTCCGCGACCTCGCCGATCGGTACCACGCAAATTTTCCCGGCCGCAGGGAAGGCCACTTCCTCCGTGGCGTTCGTTCCGACGCGCCGCGTGTGCACTAAAATTACGAACGCCGCAGCCGCGGCGACCACGACGCAGATTACGGCCGAAGGTAAATGTTTTTTAACGTTTATCTCGAGTAGCCGTACCGGCCGGCGGGCCGCGGGCCCGCGTTGTAGGTTAACCGCGACGTGCTTTATCCCCCCGGCCTGAAATCCACCAAATCTACCAGCTCGTGTTTCTCCCCGGGGAAGTAGTTCTCGTACTTGACGCAGCCGACGCCGGGGGCGTACCACCAGACTTCGTAATGCCCGGGCTCTTCGACGTAATCGTAGCGTGCCCGGTAAACGTCGCCGAAGTCGCCGAAGGGTACGCTGAGCTCGAAGGGCCCCTTAACCGAAACGCGGTATTTGTCGTCTTCCCAGTATTGGCCGTCGGCAGGCGGCAACTTCAGCCAGAGATAATACGCCGCTTTGGGATTAGTCTCTGTCCAGTTGGCCCAAATCTCGTCGCCCGCGACGCGGACGTAATAATCGCCGTCGGTCTCGTACGCACGCCATATCTTCACCGGCCTGCCCTGGGCGTCGTAATTGGTCCCGGCGACGACGGTCTCGATGGCGATAGGACCTCCCACTTTTTTACCTGAAAGGTCGCGCCACCGTCCTTCCATTCGCCAAAACGTTTTATCTTGCGCGGGCCAGTACGAACCCGGCGCCTTGCCCGGGCCGCTCACGTTTTCGCCGCACGCCAAGCAAAAAGCGCCGACCAATGCGGCCGCTATAACCAATCGAAACATAATAAACACCCCTAGGTTTAGGGTCGCGTTTACAATACCGATAAAACCTAACCGGGCCGCCGCGTCAATGACGCGGCCACAACACAGTAAATATACAATGACGCGGCTCGCGATGCAAGCCGAACGCGCCGTAAAAAACGCCGCGCCGCGGGGCGGTCGCCGGCGGCTGAACGCGCTCCGGCGTTCTCAATTGATATAAGAAGCGGGGTATGTTATTTTTACGCTACATGAAAGCGAAAATCGTTTGCCGCACGGTAGGAACGGCGGCCGCGTTTATTTTGACGAACGTCGCTTGCGCCCCCGTTACCATCAGTCCCGAAACCTCCGACCCCGGTACGACGTGGGTAGCGGACGAAGGTAGCGGCCGCGTCGTTAAAATCAACGAAGCGTGCACTGCGACCATCGCTTCTTCGCCGGACTTGGGCCGTCCGGTCGCCGTCGTCTTCGATCCTTACAAAGGTTACTGCTGGGTCGCGGACGCCGACGGTGGCCGCGTCTTCCGCTTGAACTCCCGCGGCATCCTCGAAAAGACGCTTTACGGTTTCGGCGAACCCGCCGCGCTCGCGTACTCGCCCAAGGAAAACGCCGTTTGGGTCGCGGACCGCGCCCAAGGCAAGGCCTATAAAATATCCGAGCGGGGAAATATTCAGGCCCAACTCGGCGGTCTGAAAGAACCGACGGCCGTGGCCGTCGACGGCCGGCGGGGCGAGGTATACGTCGCTTGCGCGAACTCGGTCGTTCGCTGCGACCGCTGGGCGCAACCTATCCTGACCTTCTACGGATTTAAAAATCCCCAAGCGCTGACCTTCGACGAGGGTTACGGCTTTCTGTGGGTCGCCGATACCGGGAACGGCCGCGTCGTTAAATTAAAACCCTCCGGGGTGGTCGTCGCCGAATCGCACGTACTCGAGGCCCCCAGCGCCTTGGCCGTCAATTCCCGCACCGGTTTCTCCTTCGCCGCCGACGCGGACGCCGGCAAAATCGTATCGCTTAAGGGCGACGGCACCGTACGCTGGAAGAAGGAAAACGTCGGCCGGCCCAACGCGCTCGCCGCCAACCCCGCCGATATGTCGCTTTGGGTCGCGGACGGCTACCGCTTCGTCGTCGAGAAATTACACGGGAGCACCGGCGAACCGGTCGAAAACCAACCGCTCCCCGGCTTCGCGAACGCCGTCGCCCTATCCACCGACCCGGGTATGAGGTAAAGCCCCCGCGCAGGCCGCAACCCCCGCCGCGATTCTAAATAACCATGCTGAAGGTCGACCTGCACATACATACCGTACACTCCGACAGCCCGCTCGTCGTCGCCGACGTCGCGCGGCGCGCCCGCCGGGCGAAAGTTGTCGCCGGCATCTGCGACCACCTGTCCCCCTACCACAAGATGTTCGAGGCCGCGGCCTTCGACGCCTACGTCGCCGACGTCCGCGAACACGGCCTCCTGCTGGGCGCCGAGTATTGCGTCGGCGAAGAGATACCGGTGGACGACGACCGCCTGGCGGAACTTGATTACCTCATGGGCGGCGTTCACGCCGTCTCCGTCGACGGCAAGAAACGTTTCTTTTGGGGAACGGAGCTTCCGAACGACGAGGACGCGTTCGTGACCGCGTACATGGAGTTGACGCTCAAGACCTTGGCGGAAGACTCGCTCGACGTGCTCGCCCACCCCACGTACCTCCCGGTCCCGTTAAACCATCGCTACGACGACGTGTGGGACGAGCGACGTTGCGGCGAGCTTTGGACCGCTGCCGCCGAGCGCGGCGTAGCCGTCGAGATAAGCGGCCGTTGGTTGGTACCGGGGGAAAGACAGATCAAGCTCGCGCTCGAGGCGGGCGTCACGTTCGCGGTCGGTTCCGACGCCCACCGCCGCGCGGAACTTTTCGGCGTCGAGTACCCTCGGCAGATGATCGAGCGTCTCAACATCCCCGAGGAACGGATATTCCTACCGCGACGCAAAAAGACTTAACGCTATGGCCGAAGACGAAATCGCCGCCTTTCTCTCGTACCTCGCCGACGTCGAGCGCGCGTCGCCGCACACCGTGCGGAGCTACGCCGGCGACCTCAAACAACTGGCGGCGTTCACCGCGGAATACGACCCCGGCCGCGACGTAACGGCCTTGACGACGCTGGACCTCCGCCACTTCCTCGTTCACCTCCGCGAGGCCGGCGTCTCGTCGCGGTCGCTGGCGCGCAAACTCTCTTCGCTCCGCCGTTTTTATAAATACCTAAGGCACCAGGGGCGCGTTGAAGACAACCCGGCGGAGGCGTTGCGAACGCCCAAATTCCCGAGCGCGCTGCCGACCTATCTCAAAGTCGACGAGGCGGCGGCGGTTCTCGACCACGCCGAAGAACGAGCCCGCACACCCGGCGCGAGCCGGTTCAAGGACGGGCGGGCGCGCGAAAAAGCCGCGGCGCGCGCGGTGCGCGATTGGGCCATGATGGAGCTCCTCTACGGCGCGGGCCTCCGCGTGGGCGAGCTCGCGTCGTTGAAGGTGGGCGATGTCGACATCGAACGGGAATTGGTGACCGTCGTCGGCAAGGGAGACAAGATGCGGGTGGTACCGACGGGCGCGAAGGCCACCGCAGCCGTGGCGGAATACCTTACCAACCGCGGCAAACTGCGACCGGCCTCGGGCGAACGGAAGCTGTTTTTGAATCGCCGCGGGGGGCCGCTCTCCGACCGGAGCGTACACCGCGTCGTCGCTCGAGCCGGCGGCTCGGGCGTTAGTCCCCATACCTGGCGCCACACCTTCGCGACGCACCTGCTCGACGCCGGCGCCGACCTCGAAACGATTCGCGAGCTGCTGGGCCACGAGAGCGTCGCCACGACGGCTATTTACACCCACGTCACGGTAGGCCGCCTCCGCGACGTCTACGACCGGTACCACCCGCATGCCCGCGGTAAACAAAGCAAAAAAAGGCGAGAGAACTAGAAAAATATTTTATCGGCGGGTATTTTTATGTATAATACCCGGCAAAGTCTATACAGCCGAGAAGGAAACAGGTTATCGTCAATTATGCATAAGCCGCACGGTACGACGGTTCTCTCGGTCCGACGCGACGACGCCGTAGCCTTGGGCGCCGACGGCCAGATCACGGTCGGCGACACGATACTCAAGGCGGGCGCGGTGAAGGTTCGCGAGATGTTGGAAGGCAAGGTTCTCTGCGGCTTCGCAGGGGCCACCGCCGACGCGCTGGCGCTGTTCGAGCGGCTGGAGGAAAAGTTGAAAGCCCACCCGGCCAATCTCCCGCGGGCCGCGGTTGAGCTCGCGAAGACCTGGCGCACCGACAAGATGCTCCGCCAACTCGACGCCCTGATCGCCGCGGTGGACGCGGAACATTCGTACGTTATAACCGGCGCCGGCGACGTCCTCGAGCCGGACGATGGTATAATAGCGCTCGGCTCGGGCGGCCCGTACGCGCTGGCCGCGGCCCGCGTCCTGCTCAAACACACCGACCTCTCCGCGGCCCAGATATGCCGCGAAAGCATGGCAGCGTCGGCGGCTATAGACCTGTACTCCAACGGCAGCCTAACGGTCCTCGAGCTCAAAAAGTAATACGCCTTCCCCGGCCCCCGGGCGAACAGATTTAGCTAACTGGGGTCTTGTGTGGCGCGTAAAAATTAAAACGACGGTTAGTTTTAATCGTAAAGTCGATCGGAGAAAAGACGGTATGTATAGACCAGATTTCGCCGCTATAGCGCGCCATATAGTACACGACAACGCCCGCGTCCGCTCCGGCGAGACGGTGCTCATCCGCACGCGCGCCGACGCGCAATGCTACGCCGAACTCATCGGTACCGAGTGCGCCCGCGCCGGCGCCCACCCGCTCATCGTCGCCGCCAACGACGAGTTCCGACTGCGGGTCGAAAACGAAACGCCCCCCGACGTCCTGGCCGAAGCGCCTCCTAACCTCATAAAGCTTATAAGCAACTCCGACGTCGTCGTAAAGATCGACTCCAACTGGCGTAATCCCCTCCTCAGCCGCCAGCTTTTGCCGGAACGCGCGACGTTGGTTCAAAAGCGGACCAAGGCCGTGATGGACGTAATGTACTTCACCAAAGAACGTCGCGTCATAGTGACCGATTTCCCCACGGTCGAACAGGCGAACTTCTTCGGCATAGACTTCCAAAAATACCACCTGCTCTTCTGGCGCGCGGTGGAGGTGCCGCCGGCGACTATAAAGGAACGCGCTCGCAACGTCTACGGCAAGCTCGAAAACGTAAAGGATATATCGATAAAATCGAAGAAGGGAACGGACCTAACCTTTTCCTTCGCAGGGCGCAAATTGTTTGTCGACGACGGCATCCTGGGTTACCCCGGCGATGACAACGGCCCGCTCATAGCCAACGTGCCGGCCGGCGAAGTATACTGCGCGCCGCTGGAGGACAGCGTAAACGGCCGCGTAATTGTCGATCGCACTTTCATCCAAGGCAACCGCATACGGGACCTCGTCCTCGAGTTCGAAAACGGCGACGCAAAGCCTGTAGAAGCCAAAGACGGGTTCGACGTCTTCGTCGACTTCGTCGATGCGGGCCAGGGCGATAGCCTGCGGTTGGGCGAATTCGGCGTGGGCCTCAACCCCGCTGTAGCCGAAGCGTACGGCTCCGTCCTCACGGACGAGAAAATGACCGGTACCATACACCTGGCGCTGGGCGAAAACCGGTTCATGGACGGCATAAACTCGTGCTCCTACCACCAGGATATGTTGGTCTTCGAGCCGACGGTCGAGGCCGACGGGACGGTCATCATGGACGAGGGCAAGCTGATCTGCCCCGCCGAATAGCGCGCGATGGTTGGGAACAATTTGAAAGACGTGACGGCGTTGAACGCGGCCGACCGCGCGGCCTTAATCGAGGCTTTAGGACAGCCCACTTACCGCACGGGTCAACTCGAGCAGTGGTTGTTCGCCCGGGCGGCGGCGACGTTCGACGAGATGACGGACCTGCCGGCGGCTTTCCGAGACGAACTCGCCCGCGTCTGCTTCATCCCCCGGCCCGCCGTTCGCGACGAAGCGACGGACGACGACGGCACCGTCAAATATCTATTAGAATTACGGGACGGCGCCCTGGTGGAGGCCGTGTACATGCCCGGCGGCGACCACGACGCCGTCTGCCTATCGTGCCAAGTGGGGTGCCGATTCGATTGCCGCATATGCGCTACGGGAGACCTTCCTTTCAGCCGCAACCTGACGGCCTACGAGATCTTCGTCCAATTCGCCCTCATCCAAGGCCGGCATCCCGAGTCGCGCATCCGCAACGCCGTCGTTATGGGCCAGGGCGAGCCGCTGGACAATTTTCGAAACGTAACCGATGCTCTATTCCTGTTGCGGGAGTATTTCGAAGTGGGTAGCCGACGCATAACGGCGTCCACCATCGGCCTACCCGAAGGGATCGTAAAATGGGCGGACGAGGGCCCCGCCGTTAAGCTCGCCGTCTCGTTGAATAGCGCAATTCAAAAGACGCGGGACCGTCTTATGCCGCGCGCCGCCCGCTACCCGCTGGACGACCTGGCCGCGGCTTGTAAATATTATACGCGGCGGACGCGCCGCCGTCTTACCTTCTCGTACGTCCCGTGCGACGGCGTAAACGACGACCTCCGCCACGCGCGCGCCCTCGTCGCCTTCACGCAGCACATACCGTGCAAAATAAACGTAATCCCGTTCAACGAATGGCCGGGGGCGCCGTTTAAAGCGCCGGACGAAGAGAAGCTGGCCGCTTTCCTGGCGGAAGTAGCACGAGGCCCGATGGCGCTTACGGTCCGCCGGCCGCGCGGCGCCGCGGTGCACGCGGCGTGCGGTACGCTGGCCAACCGGACGCCGGCGGCGATAGAGGGTTAACGTGACGTATTATCAAGTAGGAGACGTAAAGGTTTATCTATTGCGCGACAGCGTGTATAGGACCGACGCCGGCGCCATCTTCGGCATCGTCCCCAAACCCATATGGTCAAAGCACGCCAAGCCGGACCGACGGGGACGGGTCCCGCTGGCCGTTAATTGCTATCTGATCCAATCCAAACGGCGCAACGTCCTCGTCGACACCGGCCTGGGCAACAAGCTCAACGCCAAGTGGCGCGACGTCTACGCCGTCAAAAAGGACGGCGCGCTGCTCGACGAGCTGGCCAAGGTCGGCGTCTCCCCCAACGACGTCGACGTAGTAATCCTGACCCACCTTCACTTCGACCACGCCGGCGGCGCGACGACGGTAGACGACGAAGGCGTCCTCCGCATTACGTTTCCCAAGGCCACGTATTTCGTGCAACGCCGCGACTGGCTCGACGCCACCCGCCCCAACGAGAGAACCCGCGGCGGGTACCGACCGGAAGATTTCCTGCCGCTGAAGGAAGCCGGCCGCCTCAGACTCCTGGAGGGGGACCAATTTGTAACCAAAAACGTCTCGCTGGTCGTCACCGGCGGCCACACCACCGCGCACCAGGTTGTCCGCGTCGCCTCGCGCCGCCGGGTGGGATACTTTCCGGGAGACATCATGCCGACGGCGGCGTACGTCCGGCCGGCGTACGCCACCGCCTACGACCTCCACCCGTTGACGACGTTGGAGGCGAAGAAGACGCTCCTCCGGCGAGCGGTCCGGCGGCGCGCGCTCCTTTTCCTACCTCACGAAATAGACGATCCGGTCGGGAAAGTAACGCTGGACGATACGGAAGAGTACGTCTTCGCGCCCGAAGCGCCGAGCGTAAGGGACGGCTAGGGCACAGTCGCTCACGCAGGGGAGTTCCGTAAAATGAAGGTAGATTTACGTGGCCGGTCTTTTTTGTCGCTCGCCGACTTCACGGCCGACGAAATAACCGCCGTGCTCGAGCTGGCGGAAGAGCTAAAGCGAGAGCGCGCCGCCGGCGCTCGTCGCGACACCCACGCCGGCAAAACGCTCGCCCTCCTCTTCCAAAAACCGTCGCTTAGAACGCGCGTGTCCTTCGACGTCGCCATGCACGAGCTGGGCGGCGACGCGCTGTACCTGGGGCCGGACGAGGTCGGCGTCGGCAAGCGCGAGTCCATAGCCGACGTGGCGACGGTCCTCTCGCGGTACGTACACGGCGTCGCCGCGCGCGTCTTCGGCCACGACGTCGTCGAGGGGCTGGTGGAATACGGCGACGTCCCGGTGATCAACGGCCTCTCTGACTTGCTGCACCCCTGCCAGGTCCTCGCCGACCTCATGACGATCCGGGAGCGCTTCGGCAAGCTCGAAGGCCTTACCCTGGTTTACGTCGGCGACGGCAACAACGTCGCCAACTCGCTGATGTTGGGCGGCGCCGTAACGGGCCTCAACGTCACTATCGTAACTCCCGCCGGTTTCGAGGCCGACGCGGAAATAACGTCGCGGGCGCAAGAACTCGCCGCGAGCTCCGGCGCCAAAATCGCCGTCACCAGCGACCTCTCCGCGATGAACGGCGCGGACGTACTCTACACCGACGTGTGGGCCAGCATGGGCGAAGAAGACGTAGCGGTCGAAAAGAAGCAAGCCTTCGCCGGCTTCACCGTCGACGCGGATATGGTCGCGGCCGCGGCCCCCCACGCCATCGTCCTGCACTGTCTCCCCGCCCACTACGGCGAGGAGATAACGGAAGACGTCTCGCGCGGGCCGCAGAGCGCGATATGGGACGAGGCCGAAAACCGCCTCCACGCCCAAAAGGCGCTACTGGCCTTGGTGTTATGAACACGACGAAATCGTTGGTAAAAGCCTTAACGGTATCTCTCGCGTTGGCGGCCGCCCCGGCCGCCGTTCGCGCGGGCGGCGACGGCGAAATCCCGCTCTACCTCTGGTCGAACCCGTACCCCTTCAGGACGGTGGAGGCGGCGACGGACGACGCTTATAGGCCGGGCGAATTGGCGGTTGTCGCCGGAAAGTGGCGACGCGGCGGCCTGGCCGGCGGCGCCATCCTCCTATGTTCGATAAAAGAACCCGACGCCCGCGAAAAAAACGTCCTGGCGGAAGCCCCGTTCGACGTGCGTTATTTCTATATAGACGTTTTGCCTCCTGACGCGCCGTCGGACGAACCCGGCGGCTTTGCGCGGGCGCGGGGCCTCGTCGCCGCGGACGACCTGTACGAATACGCCTATATCCTCCGCCCCGAGAAACTGGAAACGTTGCCGCCCCCGGCTTTTGAGGAGGAAGAGGTCCGCGGCCCTTTGGCCGCGCTTCGCAAAAAAATAAAGAAGATAAAGCTCGACCGTATAACCGGCGAGGCGCATCACGAGTACAATAAAAAATACAAGATCGTGGCCGACGTCGAATCGGCCGAGCTCGAGCTGGAGGCCGCGGACTACGAGCGCGGCCTGGCCGTCGCCTTCGCGCGCATGGAGCGGCTGCCGCCCCTCGACAGCGACGTCCTCTTCCGCTACCTGGACGTGTACGTCGTTACTGATTTGGAGACGGGAGAGCCGCGGTGGGCGATAGCGTGCGTGGGCGGGTATTACCTGGAATAGAACCCTCCGGAGCCAGGAATTAAAAAGCCGGCCCGAGGGCCGGCCTTATTTATTTAGGTAGCTTAACGGCCAACGGCCGCCGATCCCGGCCCCGCCTGCCCGGGCGTCGGCGCATCCTTAAACGACCCCTTTATCATCCCGAGCGACGCCGGCGCTACGCCAAAAATAGGTTTACTCCACATCACGTACCCGACATTCGGATTGTCCCAGCGGTCGTAGATGCGCGTAACGTTGACCTCCCGCCAGGTCTTACCCTTCATCTCCCGTTCGGATTGCGGGTCCCAGGTGTTGCCGTAGGCCGGGACATTCTCCGGCGAGGAGTTGTAAACGTCGTAACCCGATTTGTTGCCGGCGAAGGTGTTGCCGCCGGGGTCGCCGGGCGTGCCGAGGTCGGGTAATCCGTTCTCTATGTAGACGCCGTGGCCGTAATTATCTTTAACCACATTGCCCTTTAAATAAATGCGCGGACCGGCGGTCTTAATCCCGTATACTTGATTCATAATAACCAAGTTATTATCAATTTTAACCCCGCCGTATCTCTCTCTCCAATACGAAGCGTATATACCAGTACCGTTATTGATAAAAATTGAGTCGCGAACGGAGGACCACACGGCGTCGTCGTGTACGCATGCTTCTACGCCCAGCCCATTATTATAAAATTCGCAACCTGCGACAGTGCGCGGCGCTGAGATCGCCGTTCCGCGGATAACCTCGAACCTACTATTATACACCGATAAGTCCGCCGAGAGGTCCGCCGATATCCCCTTCTCGCAGTTCTTTACGACACAATCCCTGAAAGACAGAGTTCCGAGCTCGATGTGCGTCGCGGTAACTACGGAACAATTCTCGATAACGCACCGGTAAACCCGGGCGGAGGTAGCTCAACCGTGCGCCGTCAACGCGGGCCCCCCGGGATTATTGAAATAACAGTCCTCCGTCACGAGTTCTCCGTGTTCTCCTATCCCGGCGTAGCCGTAAACGCGGAAACCGTTTATCTTCAACTCGTAAACATAATATCGGGATCCAATGTAACCCTTTAGTACGGCTTCGGGGTTGGCGACGAAAGTGGGCCGGATCCCGTACCCTTCAACAGTAACTTTTTCCTCGAACGTCCCCCGGCACATGAACGTGTTCTCGCCGCTCACGCGCGCGAGGGCGTAGGTGATCGTGCGCCACGGCTCGCTGGGACCGCCGCTCCACGCCGGGTCGTCGCGGCCGTCCTCGCTGTCGACGTAGTACGTCGCCGCCCCGGCCACGCCGGCGGCAACCAAGAGAACCATTAAAGCTACTAATTTCCGCACGGCACCTTCCTCCTTTAGAACGCGTCAATACTAAAAAACCCTACCACGGAATTACGCTTGTGTCAAGGGAATAAAAGCCCGCCTTTGTGTAACGGTTTGCCGTTTAAAAAAGGCCGCCGATTTGCTATAATCGCCCGCGTGGCGTGGCGCCTGGAGGAAAT
>SDBS01002754.1_pt1 | contig 17436 bp, 12 predicted proteins | sample 2277091 | NCBI WGS metagenome assembly SDBS01 (sample SAMN10404972, study PRJNA504765) | marine sediment metagenome | isolation source: marine sediment core GS10_PC15, 163 cmbsf | place: Arctic Ocean: Southern Knipovich Ridge | collected 2010 | reverse complement strand
GTTCGATGGCCTCCAGCAATCCTTGTTCATCGGCTGGTTCGGCGAGAAAAAACTGCCGGATTAAAAACCCATCCTCAACCGGCCGCCCCACCGCAACAAGAAAAGCCAGCGTGCCCACGCCCCCGGAGAGACCGGTGGTCTCACAGTCGATAAACGCCCAGTTTTTTGGTGCACTGCCGGCCCCATCAGCCAGGAATGCCGGGAGATTTTCCGGCATCCGGGAAGACAGTTCCCAATCGGCGGCATATTCTCCAAATGGTTCTGTGGCCGAATGGATAGTGTCCTTGCACAAAATACTACCACCCGAGAACTCAAGCCGCACTACTCCCTCCAGCCCGAGATCAATCCGCGACGGTTTCCTGGCAGCGGCCGGCTGGCGTTTGATGGCCGAGACCAGGTTTTTATAGCGGGCCAGACGGTCGGAAAGGGACGACGGCACGAATCACTCCTCTTCCATCAGGCGGGACAATGCCGCACGGAGGCGCGCCCGCTCAAACAAAGAGCGCGGAACCGTACTTTCTTCCAGAGCGCGTAATGTGCGTTTTGCACCCTCGGTGTCAAGGGCGGCCAGCGCGTCTATGGTGTAGCCGCGAATCCGGGGATTGGATGATGCGAGAAATTTCAACAGGTATTGTTCAGCTTTTTCATCTTTGGTTTGGCCCAGCGTCTCGATGGCCATGCCGGGGCCCAAACCTGACAGCGTATCGGCGGCGCGGGCGATATCGGCAATCGGCACCGGGGTGAGCTGAACAAGTGCATGTGATGCGGTCTTGCGCACCCCGAAATATGGATCGGCGAGATGAATGATTAATATCGCTGTTGCCCGTGAATCGGCGATGCGACCCAGCGCGACGGCCGCCGATTTACGTACGTCATCGACCGGGTCAGCGTCAAGCACCGCCATCAAATCCTCAACCGCACGCGGGTCTTCGTTTTTGCCTAGTGTTGAGGCAAACTGGGAACGGACGGGGTATTTCTCATGCCGCAGCAGCGGCAGACAAGCCATCGTCGAACTGGTGTCCTTGATCTGCCCCAGGCACCGCCCCACATTCAGCAGGACGTACTGCCGGTCACTGCCCAGATAACTCACTAACGAGTCAGTGGCGATTTTACCGAGGGCGCGAAAAATATCGGAACTGGTCTAGCGTTCGCGGGCGTCACGGGAGGTTAACTTGGCGCACATCCGAGGCAGCGCTTTTTTCCCCAGAGCGGCGATGGAATCCTTCGAGGGTTGGACCAGGTCACGATATTTGATTTCTCCTGACGAGGCCTGAATAAACAGCCGGTCAACAAGGGAGTCGGTCGCTTCCCGGGTCATTTCGGGGTCATAGGTGATCTTTGTTGAATCTCCGTCGGAACAATATGCTATATCAGTAGTTATCATAAATAGACAAAGAAACACTGCAATAGAAAAAACTCGCATAATCTTCGTTATCCTATCTGCAACAATTGGATACGGCATAGATACAATCTTCCACTTTATGATTATTCGTTTACTGCAATTGTTCGTTCCACTTACAATGAATCAGTGCGGCCATTGCATTTACCCCTTTCGCTAACCGACACTTGTTTAAACGTAACCATTAACCATCCCTGAATCATTTTTCTTCCGGTTCCGAAGTGGAATTCTTGTCGACACCCACGCCCCATTTAGAATTGATAATCCAGATATCGTCATCATGGCCGTTGCCGTCATAGCGGTCCGGTCCGGCCAGATCGAGAAAAACGCCGATTGAGCCGAAATCACGGCGGGGATTGCCGTAACCCTGGGTATTGCTGACGCCTTTTACATAATAGCGGTCCTCTCCCCCGCCATCGGTCAACATTCCGGTGCCGTTGGCCGAACCGGCCCCCTGTGAAAGGTCCCAGGCGGTGTAGGTATCATTCCCGGCGAGGTCCAGCAGCCAGCCGGTCGAGCGGTCGTGACCGCAGCCCTGCATCAAGCCCTTGCCGAAGTAGACATCAGAGCCGGATTTATCGTACAGGATACCCGCGGCCATATGGGTCGCCGATCCCTGGCCATACTGGAAACAATTGTAGCTGTCGTTCCCGCCGCCGTCATACAACCCGCCGAACGCCCACCAGTAGCTGCAACCCTGGGCGAAAATATCGGCGGTGTAGACATCATTACCGGCGCCATCCAAAAGCCAGCCCACGCCACCCGAGAAATCTGGCCGGACACCGTAAGAGAACCCTTGGGACAATGAGAGATAGTGGTCCTCATAGCGCAGGATATCCTTGTATTTTCCTCCGGCGAAGTAAGTGTCATTTCCCTCCCGGTCAGCCAGCAGCCCCACCCCGGCGGCAAAGCCGAAGCCCTGGGAATACAACGCCGAGGAATACTGATCCACCCCCGCATGGTCGTAAAGGAAACCGTAACCGAATCCGCCCGCCCCTTGCGAGTAGGTATCCGAGATATAAATATCATTCCCGGCCATGTCGATCAATATACCCGCGCCAAAGAAACCGCAACCCAGGGAGAAATTCCCTGCCCGATAAATATCGTCGCCCTCGTGGTCATAGAGGAAACCCAGGCCGAAAAAGCCACAGCCCAGGGCATAGCCCTCGGGGGCGGTGTAGATATCATTGCCGGAGAGGTCGTAGATAATCTGGCTTTCGCCCGCTTGGCAGGGGTCAAGTTCGTAAATGTCGTCGCCGCCGGGATCGAAGATAAAAAAGTATTTCCCGATATAGTGGTCATTCCCAGTACCACCAAGGGCGATTCGGCCCATGTCCGAATCCAATTCCATCCTCTGGCTCACCTGCGGGATGGCGCGTGAATGGGTATTGGAATCTAATTCTCCCTCGGCCAGCCTTTTCGCCAGGAATATTTGCTCTCGACCGGACGCCATCATATAACATATTCTTTCGCGCCACTTCACCTTATGCGAAAGCCCGGTAAATCGTTCGGCTATCTGCTCAGACACTTTCTGCAAGCTGTCTATTTTCGCTGGAGGATAAAACTCTGCGTTCGGGTCTTCGATGAGTAGTTGGGTTAAAGTATCAATTAAGAAGGAAGAATTTTCCAAATTTCGATCGGCGATGATGCTAATTGGTGTCCCTTTCAATCCCGCGCATTCTGCATTTATGGAGTATAAAAGCTGACAACCACTGGGATTGGTTCGAAGCCATTCACTTAACCTCGTACTCGCATGTGGCAGTGTTGTTAGGGCAGCAGATATGCACTCTTCGTCAGATAGGAATCCTCTAAAGAGATTATCAAAAACATCCTGTCCGTTTCGATTGAATGCCCGATCAATGACGTTAAAACATCCTGAATAACTGCCGCAATATTCATCTTTCCCGGATCCAAATATCCGAGTTGCCACCGAATCCAATAGCACCGCCATATCCGTCGGTTTGAGCATCACCTGATCGACAATCCCCAGCCGGAAAGAATCCAGATCGACATAATCCGTGCGCAAAGCCAAATCGGATTCAGTTAATTTAATATAGGAAAGCGCAGTGTCGATTTCGGCGAGCATGGATTCTAAAGTGGCCTTCGTGGAATCCTGCGCGCTGGTGGGAGAACAGAGCAGACATAAAACGAACCCGGCTATAATGGGTCTGGTTTTCCTCATACACATACATCCCAATTAGCAGCAATGGAGGCCGGAGTCAATCAGTTTTGACGGCCAGGGGATTGCCGCGGTATTCAAATGTAGTAACGGCGGAGACTTACGCAATTTCCTGCAGGATTTCCCTGATCCGGGCCAGGCGGAACGGTTTGCGGAGAACTGCTGAAATACCGAGAGATTTAACCAATTCCGGGTCGACATATTCTCCCACGGCGGTAATGAATACAATTGGTGTTTCCGACGAAACATCACGGATCAGTTTGGCCACCTGCCAGCCGGTGACCTCCGGCATTCCCAGATCGGTGATGACCAAATCGGCGGGCCGCTCACGGAAATCGGCTATGGCTGAAGCGCCGTCCTCAAATGTTCGCGATCGATGACCCTCCAAGCTCAAGACCTCCTCTAACATCGCAAGGATCTCCCGGTTATCGTCAACCACGAGAATGTCAAGTATCCTGGGCATGGTGTAATAGGGGGGGATTATGCGTTAATTAAACAGGCAAGGTCATTAACGGGTTTCTCCTTGCGCGAACGCCCTGATTCGCTCGGTAGCGCGTTCTATATTGGTCAGGTATTGGGTGATACGCGGGTCCTTGTCCTTATTCCGCCGGCGGATAAGCTCAACTGAGCCGCCGAGGGTCGTCAATGGCGCGGTCAATACCGCAGGCAGGCGGTGCATAGAATGGTCGGGGGTTTCGTCGGCCAGAAAACTCGACAAGCGCGGCACCACGCACCGCAGGAAAACGCGGTCGGGTTCGGCTAATTTGCGGCGCAACGGGTGACGCATTTCAGTCACCGAGAGGACCCCCCGGGAGTTTTCCTGATCGCCCAGGGGAACAAGTATGCCGGTCTTGAAGCGACCCAACCGCACCATGTCGTTTTCTCCGACCGACATCGCGCTGTCGGGATCGCTCTGGTCAATTGCGCAAATTTTGCCTCTGTTTACCGTCCGATGGTGCAATGACAGCGGTCCGGCCGGAATATTTCGGCCCATCAGTTCACTTTCGCCGTTGGGGCGACATGACGATGATGCGGTCAACGAAAATGTCTGGTTGCGCGGATTATAGCGGAACAGCCGTACCGCGGTAACCGCCAGGGCCTGCCTGATTATCGTGAATATTTCTTCGCGCGCTCCCTTCACGGGCTTTTCGAGCAGGCCGAGCACCGCGAGATAGCGCTCGTTTCGTTTAGCGATGATCTCCGCATCCAGATGGTGCAGCCACTGGGCCAAAACCCGGGTTATGACCTCCAGTTGTGTAAATGTTGTTTCATTGTATTGACCCGGCTGGTGGTGGGCCAGTATTAATGTGGCCATCCGACGATCACCGTCGTACATCGGGAGGGCAATTCTGGACCGCATTCCTCGACAGAACTCGAAGATTGTCTCCGGTCGCGGAGCGGCGGCCAAATCATAATCACAGACCGGTCGCGTAAGCTGATCCCTGGCCGGGGTGTCTTTCCCGGCATTTGGCAGGATGGGGAACTGCCAGTCGACCAGCCCGGATTGCTTTACTGTTGCACTCCAGCGGATCTCATCCTCGCTTTCCGGATCGTGGCGAGAGAGTGAAACATAGTCCAAGGGGCAGAATTTACTGACCAGCCGGGCCGTTCTTTCCAATCCATCTCGCACTCGGTCACAGCCGGTGAGAGTGCTCGTCAGTTTCCTTGCGGCCTGGGTTGAAACCCGATGAATCGATCCGACAGCTGCGATCAAGAAGGTCCGGGCCCCGTTTGAAATAACACCTTGAATTACATCGACTTCGGGTAATAGCCGCTCGCCGCTGAGAGGTTTATTGTCGCAGGTTAACGCTATCAACGCTATGATCTTACGTTCATCCAGGATGGGGATTGCCAACCACTGGTCACCGGCCTTGGCCTGGTCGCCCGGCAATGTCTGAGCCGGCAGACCCTCCACCATCGTTACCTGACCACTGGAAATACATTGCTGGAAAATCGAGGCGGATATATCACCATCCGAGGGCAAATTTTTTCGATTCGGGCTTCCGCCGATGGTTGCCACCGTCCGGAGGCGTTCCTCTTTATGCGATATTATGCTGATAAATCCCCGGTCAGCATGGTACTTTTCGGCCAGCAGACACATGCAGGAATCCAGCAACTCATTAAAAGTCCTCGCCGTGGATAGGGCCAGGTTCAGTTGTAACCAGAAATCCCTGGTGGTGGTTTCTTTCGCGGAGACCGTTTTGGAAGATGAGTAAAGCCATTTCCAGATAAGCACCGCCAGCAGGACAATGCCCCAACCGATCAGCAAGGTGTATAATGCCGGTTGTTCCAGCCACGTTGCCGGTTGGGCCGTGATCGGCCATCCCGCGGCATTGACCAATGGCCGGGAGAGGAAGGTCGGCGCCGCAAAGCCCAATAATCCGGCAAGCAGCCGTCCGTTTGGGGCGCAAAACCAGCCACTCGATGAATTGGCATGATTTGTGGATTTCATTGGGGCCCCTCCCTCCGGTTTACAGACAGGTTTTCCAGTCGTACCCACGTGGCTGAATCGCCGTGCGGGCCTCTATTCTCAGTATCGGACGGCGGAACCAGATCATAAATGGGCCGGGCCGGGTGCAGTCGGGGGATCCCTGGCCACGTGCTTTTTTCCGGAAAGGCCCGCCCTGCTCAATTAAATTGGGAATGTTTTTGCGGAAACGTGGTAGAGAAAATGTCAAAACGGAGGGAATGTTCTTGAGCATATTCAATTATTGCATTTCTTTTGGGATCGAAATGTAGCATAATGGCCTGATGATTTGCAAATAGTTGCAGGGAGGATAGCGAATGCGTAAGCAAAGCAAGCTGGTCGGTAACATGGTTTTGGTTTTGGCCCTGTTGGGCGGATTTTCAATTGTCCTTACCGGCTGTGGGGGAACCACGGATTATAAGAATAACCCGCCGACATTTATTACCACGATTGGTGAAAGGACCGTGACCGAAGGAGAAACACTTACTTTCGAAATCGCGGCGACCGACCGAGATGGCGATGAACTCACGCTCTGGATGGAAAACCAGCCGGCCAACTCGCAATTTACCACCTACCCTGCGGGCGGCGGCCAAGCGGACACCATTGGGGGGAGCTTCTCTTTTACGCCGAATTACAGCCAGGACGAGGTTATCCAAACCACATTTGTTGTCTCGGACGGCAAAGACGAGAGTTCGGTGACGGTGGAAATCACGATCGTTGACCTCGCCTTTACCCAACACAGCGGTCTTATCGATGAGGATGAAACCTGGTTAGCAGCCGACAATCCTCATCTAGTCTCAAGTGATATTGATATTTCCGGCGGGGCGACCCTGACCATCGGCGATGGATGTGTGGTGTCTTTCATCGAAGGGAAACGGATTCGCGTCGGGTATTTGGGTGAAGGTGGATTGGTGGCTACAGGTGCGAAATTCACCTCGGTGCTGGATTCCCCCACCCGGGGTATCTGGGATGGGCTCGCGTTTGCCGGGCAGACCAAGGATGAATCAAAGCTTGATGACTGCATTATTGAGTACGGCGGCGGGAATGGCTTCGGCAACATTTTTGTGCAAGACGGCGCGGTCTCAATTACCAACTGTACCATTAAAAACTCGTCGACCAACGGCGTCTATTTCCTCGGTGAGGGCCATGCATTAAGTTTCCTGGGCAATACCATTTCCCAAAACGCCGCTTACCCGGTTACCGTCCCTTGTAATTACCTGGGCGGGCTGCAGGGTTCAGATCTGATCGGCAACGACAAAGATACAGTTATTGTCGGAGGTACACTGGTCAGCGCCGATGCCTCCTGGGACAACCTGGGCGTACCATTTCTGTTCGCGGAGCAATTTGAAATTGCCGATGGCGCAACCGTTACTCTGATGCCGGGCCTCACGCTCAGCTTTGATCAGGGGGCCGGGATTATCGTAGGGAGCAACTCGACCGGGACCCTGATTGCGGATGGCACAGAAGAGGCCATCCTTTTCACCGCTTCGGTACCAGCCCCAACCTCCGGAGAATGGGAGGGCATCTACTTCGGCGAATTAGCCAGTACCTCCTGCCTGCTGGCCAATTGCATCGTGGAGTATGCCGGCGAAAACCAGGACGGCGCGGTTTTCGTCGACAATGCGGAAATCGCAATCAATGGTACTACCGTGAGTCACAGCAAAGGATACGGCGTGTATTTCGCGGGCGAGGGCCGGTTCTCCTCTTTTGAGAACAACGTGATTACCGAAAATGACCTGCTCCCGGTCTTGATCAGCGCCAATTATGCCGGGGATTTGGCCGCGTTAAATACACTTACCGGTAACGCTACCGACCGGGTCGAAATAACTGCCGATCTGGTAGACCGGGAATCGACCTGGGACGATCTGGGAATTCCATATTATATTTCGGGAATCGTCAGTGTCGGTGACGGTGGAATCCTGACCCTGGCTCCGGCCGGTACCTTCCTTTTCGGCAACGCTGGAGGGCTGGTTATCGGGGAAAGTGGCGTGGGGACATTAATTGCCGATGGAAGTTCCGGCGAGATAACCCTGGGTTCCTTCGATGGCACGTCAAATTGGGTGGGAATCCAATTTATGGCTAATGCCTCGTCAAATTCACTTCTGGATAGTTGTACGATTGATCGGGCTGGTCTCAGCCGACCGGATGTCGACGGCGGCCTCTATTTTGAGGACTGCCAAACGAGTACCCGCCACTGCATGATTACCAACGGCGGGAATGTAGGTGTCGCTTTTTTGGGCAGCGCGTATCCGCTCAGCTTCGAGGGCAACACGATTACCGGCAGCAGCAGTTATCCGGTCGCAATTGACTGTGACTATATCGGTTTTCTGCCGTCGACAAACGATTTCACCGGCAACGGCACCGACGCATTCAGTCTGGGCGGGACCCAGATTACGACTTCGGCTACCTGGGATGATCCGGGAATCCCCCTAATCATTGCGCAACTGATCACGATAAACCCAGGCGTGCAACTAACGCTGAGTCCCGGATTGGAGCTGCAATTCGCCCACGACAACAGCAAGGACGGCGCAGGCCTGATAATCGATCAGAATGCCGCCCTAATTGCCGATGGGACTACGGACCTGATCGAGTTTGTCCCTACCCCTACCCTTGATCCTGGCGGAGACCCATCCAATTGGGAAGGTTTAAATTTCCGGCCGGGCGCCTTATCCGCATCTCTGCTGAAATCATGCCGGATTTACAAGGGAGGGGGGCAGAAGAGCTATGACCCGGACCGAAATCGTTACCCGGGGTGTATCCATGTCGACGATGGCCATATTACCATCACCGACTGCACCATCAGCGGCAGCAAGGGGCCCGGCATCTTCTTTAAGGAAGATGGATATGCCGATGAGTTCCATGGCAATGAGATCTTCGACAATGCCGGCGGCCCCGTGCGCGTCGAAGTCCCCGCAGTCCACCTGCTTAATGCCGACAATGATTTCACGGGTAATGGCGTGGATGGCTCGGCGGATATGATCGAAATCGGCGGTAACCTGGACAACGATAATGACTTAGGGATTCTCACCGAATCGGTAACCTGGTCCGATATGGGTGTGCCCTATCATGTTGTGGACAGTATCAGGATTTGCGGCGGCGCGCAACTGACGATTGAAGCGGGCACCGATTTCCTCCTTGTCAAAGCGATGAATTTAACTGTCTGCGTCGGCGCTTCCGTTGTTTTTGACGGCACCGCAATCGATCCGATCACTTTTGATGCCCCGGGCAGCAATTGGGGTTCGATCACCCTGGCCGGCGAAAGCAATAACAATTCGTTGCTGAACTACTGCATCATCAACGAAGGCGGCAAGAGCCGATGCGGCATGATCAAACTCATCAATTGCAACCCAACGATCACCAATTGCACCATCACCAACAGCCGTACGTGCGGGATCTGCCTGGTCGGGACAGCCACCGCCGCCGACTACCTGGAGGATAATACGTTTGAGGACAACGACGACGGCCACATATGTGATGACTAGCCCCCTCCAACAATGGTGATTCAGCATTTGGACTAGACAACGGGTGCTCCTTTAGGGGCGCCCGTTTTTTATTATATCGCAGGTGTCGTTTAAGTGTCCTTGGCGAATAATCGGTGTTTTTGAGCCCTAAAATCCAGTTCACTTGTCAATATTCACGCCGCCAGGAGAATTCCCTTGAATATCTCTCCGAAAATGAATAAAATGCATATTTGCGTGTTGTGCGGCGAAAGGCGGGATTTGGCTGGTTCGACGCCCGGTTTTTCGCCCACCAGAGGAGAGAAATCAATATTACTGATAAACTGAGGAGATTGCATGAAGATCCACGAGTATCAAGCACGCGAAATCTTCCGCAAATATGGGATGCCGGTCCCTCCGGGGGATGTTTGCGCCACCGCCGATGAGGTCAAGGCGGCGGCGGCCCGGATTGGTAAGCCGGTGGTGGTCAAAGCCCAGGTGCACGTCGGCGGGCGCGGCAAAGCCGGTGGGGTCAAGATCGCGCAGACCCCCGATGACGCCTGGGAAATCGGCAAGCAGATCCTGGGCATGGATATCAAGGGACTGACGGTCAAGAAAGTACTCGTCGCGCAGGCAGTCGATATCGAATCCGAGGCCTATATCGGAGTGATCGTCGACCGGCAGGCCAAGGGTGTGACCTTAATGGCCTCTGCTGCAGGTGGGGTTGATATCGAGGAAGTCGCCCGTGAAACACCGGAGAAGATTGTCAAGCTGACGGTCGATCCGCTGCTGGGTATCAATATGTTCCAGGCCCGGCGGCTGGCATTCGCCATTTACGACGACAAAAAAATCGCCGGCCAGGCGGCCAAGGTCTTAATGAAGTTGTACCGCGCATTCTGGGAAAACGATTGTTCCTTAGCCGAGGTTAACCCGCTGGTGGTTACCCCAGACGGCGAGGTGTTGGCCATCGACGCCAAGATAAACATCGATGACAATGCGCTGTACCGTCACCCGGATATTGAACGATTGCGCGATCTCGATGCGGAAGTCGCCGAGGAAGTCTCCGCCCGCGAGTACGGGCTTTCCTTTGTCAAACTCGACGGTAACATCGGCTGTTGTGTCAATGGCGCCGGGCTGGCGATGGCCACGATGGACCTGGTTAAAAAATATGGCGGTGAACCCGCCAATTTCCTGGACATTGGCGGTTCTTCCAACCCGGAAAAAGTGGTCGCCGCGATGCGGATTATCGCCAAGGACCCCAATGTCAAGGCGATCCTGTTCAACATCTTCGGCGGCATTACACGTTGCGATGACGTGGCCAACGGGCTGAAAGCCGCCCTGGCCGAATTTCAACCCGACGTCCCGCTCACGGTACGGCTGACCGGCACCAATGAAGCTGAGGGGCGCAAAATTCTCGAATCAATCGGGATCAATGCCAAGTCACTAATGGTCGAAGCGGTGCAGGCCGCGATCGATTCGGCCGGGGTCAACCCGGTGGTGCCTTCGGAGACCCTGGTCTGAGCTGGGTTTCTCCACGAACTGACGAAAAAAGAGACGGAGGAATAAGGTGAGCATTCTCATCGATAAAAAGACGAGGGTCGTCGTTCAGGGCATTACCGGACGGGACGGGTCATTCCATACCCGTGAGATGGTGGCCTATGGCACAAAAGTCGTTGCCGGGGTCACCCCAGGCAAAGGCGGCCTGGATTTTGACGGGATTCCCATTTTCGACGCGGTCGAGGAAGCGGTCCAAAAAACCGGCGCCAATACTTCGGTCATCTATGTCCCCGTGGCATTCGCCATCGACGCGATCTATGAGGCGGCCGACGCGGGCTGCGATTTGGTAGTGTGCATCACCGAGGGTGTCCCGGTAGTGGATATGTTGCGGGTCTACCGCTATCTCAAGAACAAGGGTGTGCGGCTGGTCGGGCCGAACTGCCCGGGAATCATTACGCCCGGGGTCTGTAAGGTGGGTATCATGCCCGGCCCGATCGTCAAGAAAGGCAATGTAGGATTAATTTCCCGCTCGGGCACGCTGACTTATGAAGTCGTGCATAATTTGACGCTCAGGGGTATCGGCCAGTCGACGTGCATCGGTATCGGCGGCGACCCGATCATCGGCACAAATTTTATCGATTGTTTGGCAATGTTCGAAGACGACAAGGCCACCGACGCCATTGTCTTGATCGGTGAAATCGGCGGGAACGATGAAGAGGAAGCCGCACAGTTTATCAAGAAACATCTGACCAAGCCGGTGGTCGGTTTCATTGCCGGCCGAACCGCCCCTCCGGGCAAACGCATGGGACATGCCGGGGCAATTATCGCCGGCGGGTCGGGCACTGCATCCGAGAAAATTCGTGCCTTCCGTGCCGTGGGCGTTGAAGTTGCTGAAACGCCGGCCGAGGTTGCGGAAATCATCGAGTGTGAACTTAAAAAAGCCGTGAAAAAGAAAGCCGCAAAAGCCGGCGGGCTTAAAATCATTTTGGTGCCCCGCAAGCGCGCAGTTAAAAAAGTGGCCAAAGCGACGAAAAAGGTGACGACCAAAAGGAAACCCACCACGAAAAGGACAGCGAAAAAAGCAGCCACGAAAAAGAAAACTACCGTCAGGAAAGCACCCAAAAGACCGACCAAAAAAGCCGCGGCAAGGAAGAAAACCGCGACCAGGAAAACGGTCAAAAAGAAAACAACGGCGAAAAAGACGGTGAAAAAATCCACCGTCAGGAAAAAGACCACCAAAAAAGTCGTCGCGCGGAAAAAACCCACGGCAAAAAAGAAAAAAACCGCGACCAGGAAGAAAAAATAGCCGGGGGGAAAAAGCGTGAGACAAGCATTGCCGCGCCGAAGCGAAAGTCAAGCTGACTTTTCTGCGGCCAGGAAAAAGATACGCGGTCCGGGTTACCCGGGCCGGCGCGCCGTTTAAGATCAATGAAATTGGAAATACCTTTCGGCCACCGTTACGAGACGGTGGCTTTCCCTCCCGGCTCCAAGCCGGACCACATCGGCCGCACTGCGGGAAGCAAGGCCAATGAAGTCTCTTCGGTCACCAGGGCTATCGGTCGGCCCGCGGAATTGCCGGCCCTTCCCGAATACCTGCATGATCTTAAAGACTTGCTGGTTGTCGTAAATGACGGTACCCGCGCCACGCCGACCGGGCTGATCCTTGATTCGATTCACGAGGCCCTGGAGGCGATACCCCGGTTGAAAATCGTCGTGGCCACCGGCCTGCATCGGGCGCCCACCGAGGAAGAATACCGGCGAATTCTAGGGCCGACCCATGACCGCTTCCGTGAAGTAACGTTTGCGCATGACGGCCATGCCATCGAGGAACTCACGCCGGTGGACTGCGGCGGAGTGGAAATCCTCGTCCACCCGGCCCTGGCCGAGGCGGACCGTATTCTGGTCATCAACTCAGTTGAACCACACTTTTTTGCCGGCTATACCGGGGGGCGGAAATCGTTTCTTCCCGGCCTGGCAGGGTACCCGAGTGTGGAGGCCTCCCATGCCGGAGCAGTCTCGGCGACGGCGGCCCCGCTACGGACTGCGGGCAATCCGGTGCGGGAATTCATCGATGAAAAAACGCGATTTCTCGACCCCTCCCGCGTCTTCGCCATCCAGGTGGTCCTGGACCGTTTTGACAAAATTGTCGAGGTGGCGGCCGGTAATGTCGATCGTGCCTTTGCTCTGGCTTGCGCCGGGGCGTACAAGTTTTATACTATGCCTGTCGGCCAGCGGTACGATATTGTCCTGGCACTGGTTAAGCCGCCTTTGGACATTAACCTGTACCAAGCCGAAAAAGCATGGGAGCACGCCAAGTTAGCACTTAAGCCGGGAGGAATTCTAATCTGCGTATCGGCTTGCGGACAGGGAATCGGTTCGGAGTTTTACCGGCGGTTGGGTGAAAAATATCCTGACCACTCGCGGTGGCTCATGCTAGCCGATAAGCCGTACGAGATGGGGTTGCATAAGCTGGTGCGCACGGCGCGGATGTGGGAGCAGGGAGAATTATGGCTGGTCTCCGCGATCGATGACCAGACGGCCCGCAGGTTTTGGTACGAACCGAAACCCTCGGTGCAAGCCGCGGTTGATGAGGCCTTTGCGATACAAGGACAAAATGCCTCATTGCTGGTGATCGATGACGCGGCATTGACCGTACCTATCGTTGTCGAATAAGGCACATTCACATAATCGTTTGGAGGAGTTGAAACATGCGTAAGAAAATCACCGTAGTCGGCGCCGGACATGTCGGCGAAACGACGGCCCATTTTCTGGCTGAGGCCAACATGGGTCACATCGTCATGATCGACGTTATCGAGGACTTGCCGCAGGGTAAAGGGCTGGACCAATCGCAGGCCGGACCGGTCCGTGGGTATGATGTGTTCGTTCAGGGGACGAATGATTATGCCGACACCAAGGATTCCGAACTCGTAATTATTACGGCCGGGATGGCGCGTAAACCGGGGATGTCCCGCGAGGACCTGTTCACCTCGAACAAGAAAATCATGGATGCGGTGTTGGACGGAATTTTGCCACACAATCCAAACACCAAGCTGCTGGTCGTGACCAACCCGCTGGATATCATGACCTACCACGCATTCAAGCGTTCCGGCTTCCCGGCCAACCGGGTCTTCGGGCAGGCGGGAATTCTGGATTCCACCCGTTTCCGCTGCTTTATCGCGATGGAACTGGGCGTCTCGATGCGCGATATCCAGGCGATGGTGCTCGGCGGCCACGGCGACACGATGGTACCTCTCCCTGCTTACACCACGGTCGCCGGGATTCCGGTAACCGAATTGATCAAGAAGGATCGGCTGGATGAAATCGTTGCTCGCACCCGTGGCGGCGGTGGCGAAATCGTCAAGCTGCTCAAGACCGGCTCGGCCTACTGGGCACCCGCCGCAGCGGTCGTACAGATGGCCGATGCCGTCCTGAACGACTGCAAACGCGTGTTGGCCTGCTCGGCGCACATGGACGGCAACTATGGCCTGGACGACATCTACATCGGCGTGCCGATCACCCTGGGCGCCGACGGCGTCGAGAAAATCTGGGAACTGAAGCTGGCCGATAAGGACCTGGCGCTGTTGCAGAAATCAGCGGCAACCTACAAAGAACATTTGAAGATCCTGGGCTATAACTAAGGGTCTATCTGAGGTATTCAGTCCGGGGACGCGGTGCGAGTCCGCGTCCCCGCAATAAGCATGCGTCCCGTCACGCCGGGATGGGAGGAATCATCGCAAACACATTTTTTATCTTGGTTTGATTCATATAAAATTGATTTCCCAACAACGAGCACAACGCCGATTTGAATTTGATTGGACGACTCATTTATGAGAATTGAGAGATTTAGCATACCGTCGATTGTCGTATATCAAACATAGAGTGGAGGGCAGCATGGCTGCAAAGTTTAAAAAAATCACCCCGCCGAAAAACGGGAAGCCGATTACGATCTCCGGCAAAAAGCTGAAAATCCCCAACAATCCGATTATTCCCGTTATCGAGGGTGACGGCATCGGTCGCGATATTATGAAAGCCACCCGTCGGGTAATCGATGCCGCGATGGAAAAGACTTACAAGGGGAAAAAGCATATCGCCTGGATGGATATTTATGCCGGTGAGGCGGCCATGTCGGTTTACGGCGAGGTTTTGCCCGCGGAGACGATCAAGGCGATCAAGACATTCCTCGTCGCTCTGAAAGGCCCGTTGACCACGCCGGTCGGCGGCGGGTTCCGCAGTCTGAACGTGACGATGCGCCAGGTGATGATCCTCTACGCCTGTGTTCGTCCGGTGCGGTATTTCCCCGGCGTGCCCTCCCCGGTGAAACACCCCGAAAAAATGGATATCATCATTTTCCGCGAAAATACCGAGGATGTGTACGCCGGGATCGAGTGGCGCAAAGGCACCAAAGACGCACGCAAGATCATCAAGTATTTAAAAGATGAATTCGGGATCAAGATCCGCTCCGATTCAGGCATCGGTATCAAACCGATCTCGGTTACCGGAACCCAGCGATTGGTCCGTAAGGCAATTAATTACGCCATCGCCAATAACCGGCCCTCAGTCACCATAGTGCACAAGGGCAATATCATGAAATATACCGAGGGCGCCTTCCGCGATTGGGGCTACGAACTAGCGGCAAAGGAATTTGCGAGCAAAACGATCACCGAGGATGAACTGTGGTCGAAATATGACGGCAAGGCCCCCAAGGGCAAAGTCATCATCAAAGACCGTATCGCCGACTCGATGCTGCAGCAGGTGTTGACTCGGACCGACGAGTATGACGTCATTGCCACGCCGAACTTAAACGGCGATTATCTCTCCGACGCTTGCGCGGCGCAGGTCGGCGGCTTGGGCATGGCCCCCGGCGCGAACATGGGCGATTTTATCGGGTTGTTCGAGGCCACGCACGGCACCGCCCCCAAATACGCCGATAAGGACATGGTCAACCCCGGTTCGCTGATCCTCTCGGCGGTCATGATGCTGGAGTATCTCGGCTGGAAGGACGCCGCGAAGCTGGTCGAGACGGCGGTCGCGAAAACCATCATAAAGAAAACCGTCACCTATGATCTGGAACGGCAGATGGAAGGCGCAACCAAGGTCTCGACATCGCAGTACGCGACCCACATCATTGAAAATATGGGTTGATCGCGGCCGCCGGCCCGGGTTTGGGCTTGGATTTGTCGATGCCGATACGTATACTATGAAGTGAAAATGAAAGGTAGGCGGGGCAATCCGGGCCCGTACCGAGGCTATTTTAGACCGATGGCTGTGCAGGTGAGCAGATGATTACGACCTCTCAATTTCGCAAAGGGCTGAAGCTGAAAGTGGACGGTGAACTGTGGATTATCGTCGATTTCCAGAACGCCCGCACCGCCCAACGGCGTGCCAAGTACACCACCAAATTGAAGAATATCAAGACCGGCGCAGTCATCGAAAGGATGTTCCCCTCCGGCGAAACTTTCGATGAGCCGGACTTTCAAGACCGCAAGATGCAGTACATGTACACCGACGGCGAGAATTGGCACTTCATGGATTCCAGGACCTACGACCAGTTTGCCCTGACCAAAGAGCAACTGGGCGGGGTGGATGATTTCCTGATGGAGAATGCGGAGTACAAAATTCTCTTTTTCGAGGGCGAGCCGATTGATGTGGATCTGCCGTCCTCGGTGGTTTTGAAAGTCGTCGAGGCCGAACCGGCGGTCAAGGGTGATACGGTGTCCAACCTGACCAAGGGCGCAAAACTGGAAACCGGCCTGGAAGTCAAAGTGCCGCTGTTTATCAAGGTAGGCGACAAGATCAAGGTCGATACCCGTTCGAAGGAGTATATCGAGCGCGTTAACGTCTGAGAATATTCTTCCTGGGATGGAATAGCGGCCCCACTCGGAAAACGTGCGGGGCCGTTTTTTTCTGCTTGAATGATAGCGGAATAAATAGTTGTTTGGCCGCATGAAAAAAACCAAACGCAAAGACCTCTACCCCGCCGTTGCTGACGCGGTCTCGAATGACTTTTTTATGGGCGATACCCCTCCGGCTGAAAATAGCCCTAAGGCATCCTCGCCGGCGGGCCGGATCGGCACCGACGAGTCGGGCAAGGGCGATTATTTCGGCCCCCTCGTAGTCGCTGCGGTTTGGGCGGATGAGGAAATTGAGGAAAAGTTCCGCGGCTGGGGTGTACGTGATTCTAAGAAAATATCGGACAAACGAGCCACGGATCTCGCTGCCCATATTATCGTGGAGGTGCCCCACGCCATCGTGGCCATCGGGCCGCCAAAATATAATGAGCTGTATGGTAAAATTCGTAACCTCAATCGCCTCTTGGCCTGGGCGCACGCACGGGCGATTGAAAATCTGCTGGAACAGGTTTCCTGCGATACGGTGATTGCCGACAAATTCGGCGATGAAAAATACATTAAAAACGCCCTGATGAAAAAGGGCCGCGATGTCACCTTAATCCAGAAAG
>SDBS01002752.1_pt1 | contig 17441 bp, 16 predicted proteins | sample 2277091 | NCBI WGS metagenome assembly SDBS01 (sample SAMN10404972, study PRJNA504765) | marine sediment metagenome | isolation source: marine sediment core GS10_PC15, 163 cmbsf | place: Arctic Ocean: Southern Knipovich Ridge | collected 2010 | reverse complement strand
TCATTCCTTCAATGAATTCTTTTGCCCTGGCTGAAATGACCGGTCCCATGACTATAGGCTCATCTGCTACCTTGGGATCAAGAGGATTGGCAATAACAACTTCCTTCGCAGCCTTAACAAATTCCTCACAGACTTTTTCATAATTCTCATCTCCTACAGCCACGATGGCTGAGGAAGCCATACACCTCTGACCTGCACAGCCGAAGCATGATGTAATCATGTTCCGGATCATATCATCCATCTTTGCATCAGGCATTGCAATAAGATGGTTCTTAGCGCTGCCCATTGCCTGGTACCATTTGTTTGTCCTAGCACACTTCTCAGCGATCTGCTTGCAAACAGGTGTTGACCCTACTACTGACACCCCCACCACGTCAGGGCTGTCCATAAACGCATTGGCTATTGTACGGTCTCCGTTTACAATATTGAATACTCCGGGAGGAAATCCGGCTTCTTCAATAAGTTCGGTCAGAAGATTCATTGTGCATGGAACCTGTTTGGAAGGTTTAACTACATAGGTGTTCCCGGTCATCAATGCATAGGGAAGAAACCAGAACGGCACCATTGCCGGGAAATTGAACGGAGCAATCATGGTGTAAACCCCGCGGGGAAGAAGAAGCACCTCTCCGTCAATATCGTACGAGCAACCGATTACCTTGGCTCCCTGCTGCAGAACAGGCATACCGCAGGAAACTTCGGTATTCTCGAATACACGCTTCATTTCAGCAGACGCGTCCGGCAATGATTTTCCCATCTCTTCAGTAAGCTGACGGGCCACCTTCTCCTCGTTATCCTTGATCAGCTCGGTAAGCTTATACATATATTTGGTACGCCTGGCAACCGGCATGTTTGACCATTCCGGAAACGCAGCCTTGGCAGCTGCGATCGCCTCGTTGGTCTCCTCAGTAGTTGACATGGGCGACTGGGCAATTATTTCACCTGTGCTGGGATTCTCTACGTCAATGTAATTGCCGTCCCGAGGAGCCACCCATTCCCCGTTTACAAAATTTTTTAGTTTTCTTACAGCCATTGTTCCTCCATTAACGAACTAAAATCTTTGTGCACCCTATCTCGAAACGTATGGATATGCTGCACCTGTTGACGTTAGGGGTATTGAAGTAATATCCGCGGGGCAAAGTGATTTCCACAGATGCGTTAGTAACACGCCTCTGCTGTTGTAACGGTAATGTGACTGATATTACTCTTAATAATCAACGTACAACAGAAATATCACGGTAAAATTGTAGAAAAATTTTAAACATGTCAATAAGATCCATCGGGTCATCAAGCGCAACAACTGTCAGATCCGGCAGAAGTCCAAAGGATATCGTCCGCGTGCAGAGGGATGGGCAGCTCGACCAGACAGGCCGACTCAGCACTGGGAGGTCGATGCAACGCACGTCATGTACCAGGATGGCTGGTGCCACTTGTTGGCGATCATCACCCCCTACACACTGAACAGAACGGAGTAATCGAACCCTTCCTCCGTACCGTGAAGGAAGAAGGGTTCTGATGCTTATCATCGATTATTGAATCTACTTATCAAGATCCAGAATGGTTTTACCATCGAGTGTAGTTACCTGTACCAGCTCTTCGATACTCTTCCACTCAAAGATACCGAAGGCGCCCGAAACCACACCGGTTTCGGTGTAGTCAAACTCACCGGTAACCCCGCTGTAGTCGATTTCTTCTCCGGCTCTCAGTGCTTCAACGCCTTCTTTGTAGGTATAGACCTTCTTACCTGGTGCCATGGCAACTTCACGAACATGTTTTGCCCATTCACTTGCTTTTGTAGATCCCGCCGCTTCGATGGCCAGTGCAGTCACGTTCAGAACGTCGTAATACTCGATCGCGTATGAGTTCTCGGGTTTTCCATATTCCGCATACTTAGACGCCCTCCAAAGCGGCGCGTAGAAATCCCACGCTGGACCCTCAACATAGCTAAATCCCGAGATCCAGACTTCTTTGTGCTGCTCGATTGCGCTCATGGTCGCGGTCTTGGGGAATGCATCTTGTAGCCATTCGGTAGTTCCGATGATCAGCAGGGACATGCCAGCCTCAGCAGCCTGCTTCACGATGGTCCCGCCATCTTCAGCCTGGCTGAACAAAAGCAGCGTGTCCGGGTTCGCGTTCTTGATTCTACTGACTTCACTTCTGTACGAGGTCAGCTCAGGCTGAACGTTGATTGTGTCCACAACGTTCAATCCTATCGCTTCAGCGGCTTTGATTGCAGCTTCCATCTGTAATTGACTGCCCGCAATCTCCGTTGCCAATAGGACAACCCTTTTTGAGCCTTCGGCCTTGGCTTGGAGAACAGCAGCCACAGATTGAGCCGAGTCCATCGGGGCTCCTCTGAAAATGGGCTCCTCTGGAGTGCCACCGATCTCTCGCTCAATGGATCCGCCATGTACGGAAGGCATCAAGGGCGAATCGTGATCCTTAAGGTACTGGAGCAGCCAGTCCCGGTAGGAAGCGTATTCATGAGCCGGGTTTAGCAGAACTTCTGCACCCACACTCTCGATAAGCTTCCTTGCAGCCTGTGCTTCCCCAATAGTCCCGATGTCTTGGTGGACCCCCACCATCTTCCTTCCAAGCGGAGGATCCTCGTTGATGAGGTCGAGCGTGAAGTCGGTTATTCCATCGAAGAATGGTCCGACCTCGGCGAAAGGACCGGAGTGGTAGGACAGGTGACCCACTACTATGGCTTCCCCTTCTGGCTTTGTTCCTCTGGCCCACATGAGACCTGCGATGAAGAATATTAGCATCGCCGCGAAAAGAATTGTTGTAACCCTTTTCATTTTTTTCTACCTCCTTTATAAAATTTCCCCTCTAAGGGGTTATTGAAACCAATAAAAAAAATACCGGGGAACCGCTTTAGAGGTCAACACTTCCACTAGTTCTCAAATCCTGTACCCCTCCTTGAGCTTGTTCATTTCCACATTCTTAGTCTCTTCATTCAAGAAGATCTCGCCAAGGCTCAGCACCATTATCCGGTCGGCAACGTCCAGAGCTTTGGTGGCATTCTGCTCGGCCAGTATGATGCTGACGTTTCTCTTCTCATGGATCTCTTTTATCTTTCTGAAGAGATCGTCCACGTACTTCGGAGCCAGGCCTTCCGTAGGCTCGTCGAGCAGCAGGAGTTCGGGGTCCTGCATAAGTGCGCGTCCTACCGCAACCATCTGTGCTTCACCACCGCTCAAAGTTCCGGCTCTCTGGTTGATTCTTGCCGCAACGTCAGGAAATAGCTCGAAGATCTCTTCCATACGCACCTGTTTTGATCGTTTTCCGACCAAACCGCCGACCGACAAGTTCTCTCTGACCGTCAACTCCTGGAATATATTCTGCTCCTGGGGTACGTAGGCCAATCCCCACTTGGCCAACTGATATGGTGTGAAATCAGAGACATTTTCCGTCTTGAAATGTATCTCGCCGGCAGTGAGTGGCAGGACCTTCGCTATCGTCTTCAAGAGCGTGCTTTTGCCCGCCCCATTAGCGCCGAGGATTGCAAAGATCTCGTCACCTACCTCGAAATTAATACCCTTGATGACGGTTACCCCTTCGTATCCGCTTCTGATGTTCTTGACTTCAAACATGACTTGATCCCAGGTACTTCTCGACAACAGTCTTGTGATCCCTGATTTCCGCCGGAGATCCCTGAAAAAGGACTTTTCCTTCCGCCATGAAGTGGACGGACTCGGAAACCTCCAAGATAACATCCAGGTCGTGTTCGACGATGAGGATTGATAGATCCTCTTCCGAAGTCTTCTTCATCATCAGATCCATAACCTTTCTCGTTTGATCTTCGGGCAAGCCGGCCGTCGGCTCGTCCATAAGGAGAAACTTCGGTTTGAGCAGCAAACAGCGGATGATATCCAGCAGCTTCTTTTCACCTGAGGAGGTGGCGTATCCCTCCGGATTCTCGAAATGGAAGTAGTCCAAATATTCTTCGATTTCCCCTTCGGCCTCTTTCCGCAAGTCGCCTTCACTGAAGATTTTGTAGAATCTCTCATACTTCGGTGTTGAAAGCGATAGGAGCAAAGAATCCATTATCGTGAGGCTTGCGAAATCCTGGATAATCTGATTGGTCTTAACTATGCCGAGCCTTGCGATTTCATCCAATCGTTTGTTGGAGATTTCCATTTCACAATTGTTTGGATAGTAGAACACCTCCCCACTATCCGACTTCAACCCATGGGTGATAATACTCATCAGGGTTGTCTTTCCTGCGCCGTTTGGACCTATGAGTCCTTCGATGCCGCAACAGCCCAAAGTGAGGTCCTCGACATCCACCACCTTTCTTCCGCCGAAGCTTTTTGCGACGTGTTTGAGGTGGAGTTTCTTTGTCGTCTGATCTGTGGCTGTTCCAGAGCCCGAGTAATTATCCACGGTGATAGCTCCTTTTTTTGTCGCCCAGGATGCCCAGAGGCCTGAACAATATGACAAGCATCAAAGTCAGCCCGTACAGCATGAGTTTGAGGGCCGGTACCGCCTGAGCGTACGCAGCGGGGATCGGTGCGTACGTCTCGATCACGAGATCGAACAGACCGATGGCCGCTACTGCGCCTATGAAGCCACCCAGGACCCTCCTATATCCACCAAGGATGAGTGCGATCCAGACCGTGAATGTAACCCCCGGGCCGAGCATTCGAGGAGTTAAAAATTGGTTGATCGAGCCGCTGAGGGCCCCAAGGAAGCCCATCACTGTGCATGTAATCGTGAAGAAGATCAACTTCTGATGGAAGGTTGGTTTACTCAAGCCTCTGGCCAGGGTTTCGTTATCCTTTATGGCAAGCAGTAGTCTTCCATAGGGTGCGGAGTGAAGCTTGGAAGCGTAGAGGATTAACGCAAAGGTGATGACGACGACAATAAGTAGGAACACTGCTTCGGTGTTTCGTCCGAGGTCAAAGGGGTAATGTATTGTGCCTAAGCCCTTTACCCCTTCGGTCAACCATTTCTCGCTAGTGACCAGATGCATAACAATCGTCGCGAAAGCAAGAGTTGCCACTAAAACCGCCTGGCCATCCAGGTCCAGGATAACCCAGCCCAGACCCAAAGCCAGGGCTCCTGTTAGAACTGTCGCCAATAGCAACGATACTCCGTATGGGAGGCTGTATTGCACGATAAATACTCCGAAAGAATACATCCCAAATCCCCAGAATCCGGCTATGCCAAAGTTGACTATTCCCGTAAGTCCAAACTGCAGATGTAGAAGAACTGCCAGAGCGACGAACATCACCATCGTGGAGAGTCCAAAGATAAAATAGGCCATAGTTAACCCCTTGCCATCCGTAAACCCCGTGCCTTCAACGCCCCTATAAAGAGCAGCAGCAGCACAACCTGTGCGTATAGGGGTTTTGTCAGAAGTGTTACAGCCACCGTGATAATGCCCGCACCAAAACCTGCTATGAGCGCGCCCCGCACGTTACCTATTCCGCCAACGATACTGATCATAATAATGATCAGTATTATATCCCATCCCATAGTATATTGGACAAATGAAGTTACCCCAAAGAAGACCCCCGAAAGACCTCCTGATACTCCTGAAATAAACCAGATCAGTACGGAGACCTTGGTTGGGTTGATCCCGCTTACCAGAGCGAGGTTTTCATTGTTTGCAAGCGCTCTCATCATCGCGCCGTAGTTGGTTTTATATATGAAGAGATAGAGCCCTACCGCTATGGCTACGACCAAGGCCAGGGCTGTTATTTGAATACTCGTTACCCCTGTGCCAAATACCATCCAGTAGGAAGGCTTAGCTATGTCAAAGAGTCGAGCCTCCGCGCCAAAGGCCAGTTTTGCTGCATATCTCATGAAGAAGGACAGTCCTACGGACAGCACTATCATTTCGACTTTGCCCACCCCTCTCTTGAGAGCGGGTCGGAATACAAAAAGGAACGTGAAAACGTTGACTATCCCCGACAATACTGCTGCTGGAATTATCGTGAGATAGAAGTTCAAACCCATTATCGGATTGAAAACAACTGCAAAGTATGCACCGAGGGTGATGGTCTCCGCATAAGCGACATTGATGAAGCCATTGAGGTAGAAAATCAACGTGAAGCCCACAGCCGCGAGGATCAGTGGGGCCTGCTCAGTCAGTGCTATCACCAGTACGTCTGTCAAGAACGACATTTTATCTCCATTTTCAATGTTTCGCCGTGTCTTATTATCGATTATCGATTTTACTATTTTCTACCCAAAATCGTTATCTGTCAAGGAAATTTTTTTTTTTGTTTTTTCTTGACACCTTAAAGGAACGATGGTACCATTTATTATCGATAATCGATAATATCACCGAATTTCATTGGAGTCAAGAACAATGAAAGTTATTCACGAAACTGACGTTGAGGAAAAAAAGATTCCCGGACGTTTTATTCGCTGGATCGCCGACGACAAAACGATGCAGCCCCAGTACTTCTCCAGTTGTGTGATTCGGGTGCTTCAGGGTGAGACGGTAAGGCCCGCTCATTCGCATCCGGAAGGCGAAGAATTGATCTATATCATGAGCGGCACCGGACAGGCGTGGGTCGACGGTGAAATCCAGCCAATGCGTACCGGCACCGCTGTTTTATTCGAACAGGGCCAGGTGCACATGATCAGGAACGTCGGCGACGAGGAAATGAAAGTCGTCTGTTTTTTTGCGCCGCCAACGGGGCTGGACAACTACAAGCTCTATGAAGGTGTGGAATTCGTTGAAAAAGATTCCTTTGAGAGGTAACGGCACATGAGCAAGAACCCGATTAAGGATTTTTCCATCAATCCTGATGCCGTCAGGTACATCGGTACGGATCTTCAGAGACCGGAGTGTATTCTGGCAGAGCCTGATGGATCACTTTGGTCCGCCGACGCAAGGGGTGGGGTCGTTCACATTCAGCCTGACGGTAGCCAGGAGATCGTGACCCAGAAACACTCAGCAGATTTTAAAGACAGTGGTGACGAAGTCTCACGCTTTACCGCCGGGACCTTACCGAACGGTCTTGCCTTTGCCAGAAACGGCGATATATTCATTTCCAACTTCGGTACGGACTGTCTGGAACGCATGAAGAGGACCGGCGAGACAGAGGTGCTCTTTGACACAATAGATGGTTCCACGATTGGTAAAGTTAACTTCGTCCTCCGGGACTCCAAAGACCGACTGTGGATCACCATCACAACCAAAGTCAAGAACTGGATTGACGCGCTGGTCCCGGATCTGGATGACGGATACATCGCCCGCTACGATGAACGAGGCGTTCATATTGTCGCGGATGGTTTGCATTTCACAAATGAGGTGCGATTCGATCGAAATGAAGAGTATCTGTACGTGGTTGAAACCACCGGAGGCCGCGTTCTTCGATTCAAGGTAGACGAAAACGGAGACCTCTCGAATCGTGAAATCTATGGCCCGTCCAGTCTTGGCCCCGGTGCTTATCCGGACGGAATCGCATTTGACAGTTTTGGAAACCTTTGGGGAACGACCGTATATTCCGACACCCTCTTCGTCATAACGCCGGAGGGCGAACAGATCGTCCTGCTCGACGAAGGCGATCCGGAAAAGGTCAAAGCTCTGGACGACGCATTTTTCGAAAAACGGGTAACGCCGGAAATTCTTTTTGAAACAGGACGGGGAATTGCACCGTGGATGGCCAGTGTAACCTTTGGCGGTTCTGATTTAAGTATCGTTTATATCGGTTCATTGAAGGGAACGAAAATACCTTATTTTAAAAGCCCGGTTCCGGGTCTTCCGATGGTTCATTGGAAGAAATAATTTTACTACCAAAAAATATGGAGTGTATTATGGCAGAAAAAATGTATGCGATTCGCCTGAATGCGCCAAATGATTTTGAATATACTCAGGTACCGGTTCCGGAAGTGGGCCCATTCGAGATCCTATGCCGTGTTGAATCGGTATCGATATGTGGAACAGATCCGCATATTATTGAGGGAGATTTTCCCGGATTCTGGCCTAAAGAGTTCCCTCTTATTCCGGGTCATGAATGGTCTGGTGTAATCAAAAAACTTGATGAAAAAGCTTATGAGTTCGGCTGGAGAGAAGGTGACCGGGTTTGTGGAATAAGTCATGTAGGATGTGGATATTGTGCCATGTGTCTGCAGGGACGATATAATCTATGTTTAAATTTCGGAAATGAAAAACTCGGACATAGACAGTATGGTCATTATACTGCCGGTGCATACGCTCAGTACATGCTTACTTCCATTAAAAGTATTGCAAAAATCCCCGATGATATGAGTTTTAATGCAGGGGCCTGCATGGATCCCTTAAGTATAGCTTTGCATTTAACTATGCGTTCACAATTACAGCCTGGGGATTCGGTTCTGGTTAATGGAGCCGGTGCTCAAGGGTTAATGAGTATCATGTGTGCAAAAAGTATGGGAGCTGGTTTGGTTATGGCTACCGATACTGGCAATAGGTTGGAAGTCGCTGCGAAGTTGGGAGCTGTTCCCATCGACTTCATGGAAGGAAATGTGGCCGCCCGGGTAATAGAAATGACTGGAGGGTTGGGAGCAAAAAGAGTTCTGGAATGTTCAGGAACAGAAAAAGGAATCGTCCAAGCCTGTTATGCCGTTGCAAAGGGTGGTCGCATATCCATAATCAGTTTACCTCAAGGAGATGGAATAATTGCAATTCCTCTTAAAAAAATAGTTCTGGATGAAATCGATTTTGTAGGCAATAGAGCTAATCCTAACACTCTCGAAAAGGCAATTACTCTGGCACAGGCTAAAGAATTTGATATAGATGGCCTGGTTACACATGAGTTTCCTCTTGCTGACTATAAGACTGCTTTGGATATTTTTGTTGGTAAAAAAGAGAATTCAATTAAAATCGTTTGTAAACCAAACAACTAAAACTAAGGGAAGGGAGAAAACGGCGAATGGGAATATTACGTGAAGAGATGATGAGCGGCGATGGCGTGCTCAGAATTGATGTAGTTAGTGCGGACAACCAGGAAAACGTTCTGGATGAGATGACCTTTCTGAACTATCGACTGGCGTCGGTGCAGTCTCGCAGGGAGATCCAGAAATCCAAACCGGACATCATCTGGAACAGGGAAAAGTCTATCAAAGACATTCGATACGAAGGTGGACAGCTTTTCCTCGACGGCGAATGGGAACAGGGAGAACTGAACAAGGTTTGTGTTTCCATGCTCGCATTCGAGATGGACAAGGTTGGCCTGCACCCCTTCCATAGTTCTGCTGTGCGCTACAAGGGAAAAACGATTTTATTTCTGGGCGGAGAAAACAACCACGGAAAGAGCATGAGCCAGATTGAAGGCTGCCGCCGCGGTGGACAGGTCGTTTCTACAGAAACCACTGTCACCGACGACGACGGGATCGTACTCATGGGCTCGAAGGATGTATACCTGCGCATGAGGGCAAAGGGTACGGAACGCGCTGACCTGCCGAGTCAGGATCAGGGTGTTGCCAAGTTCTTTGACAAGGAACCCGAGTTCGTCAACTTTGAAGATCCTGCGCCGATAGACCTGGTAATCATGCCCGGAATTGACGGTCATTTTGATACGAAAGTCGTAGAAATGAATCGTTTTGAGCGGGAATACCAGACCTATCACTCGGTGATGAATTATTTCGGCTTGAATCAGCTTCTTGCCCCGGGTGGACTTGTAATGCCTATCGTTGACACGGACGAGTTACGGCAGAAACGGGGAAATTTTGTAAGCAGATTCGTAGAAAATAAACCGTATTTCATGATTCGTGCAAAAACTCCGCAAATCCTGTTTGAAGAAGCTGAAAAACTGATGTAAGGCACCAGAACAGGGTTTTTGCGGTATTGGGGGTAGGAAAGGTATCACGCAGATGAAAATTCCTGCTGTGGTATCTCACATTTTTTTATACATAGTGTCCAGGAGAAGGTAAAATGGAAAAGATAACAAAGAACGTATTTGCGGAAACAAAGGTCCGGGGCTGTAACCCGGGTTATGTGACAACCTCCGACGGCGTAGTAGTCATCGATACACCGCAGTTGCCGTCCCACGCGGTAGCCATGCACAAGGAGGCCGAAAAGAATGGGCCTATTCGCTATCTCATTAATACCGAACACCACGTGGACCACATATTCGGTAATTACTACTTCAAATCAGCTGAGCATGTTATTGCCCATGAGGAGACCTATCAGCAGTTCATGGTTGTGGGTCCGGAGATTAATCCTTATGAATACGCCAAGGAAGCCATTCCCACAGACGATGCCAAGGGTATGCACCTATTCCCTGACGAAAAAACGTACTTTACGGATCCGAACAAGCCCGACATTCGGATAACCGGTGATATAAGCTTGTCAGTCGGGGACCACACCTTTCATCTGTTGCATACACCTGGTCATACCCCAGGACAACTGGCAGTTCATATCCCAGAGGAACGGGCGGCTTTTGTATCGGACACGCTATTCAACCAGTGTCAGACCTGGGTGTATGCGTCGGATGTGGAATTGTGGATTCAGGCACTGGAACGGCTAATGGCTCTGGACGTTGATATCATTATCCCAGGGCACGGTCCCGTTTGTACGAAACAGGAGCTGTACGTACAGCGAGCCTTCCTGCAGGAGTGGGTAACCGCGGTTTCGGTGGCAATCGGCAAGGGCTGGAGCAAGGAGAAGTGTCTTGCCGAAATAAGCTTCTTGGATCGGTTCCCGGTGGACATAGGACAGGAATACATGGGGGAACAGGTAACCTCTCACAACGTCAGCGCCCTGTATGATCAGCTGACAGCTAAGATGAACGCCTGAGGAGATGAAAAAGATGGATAGAGTGGAAGATGACTACGGCCTTGCCCGTTCGGGCCGTCGCCATTGTGGAAGACTGAAAAGAAACCGATAAGGAGGTAATGATGGATTTATTCGAAAATTATAGGAATCTATATACTCTAACAGATCGTGTAGCGCTCATAGCCGGCGGTGCCGGAGGTATTGGCAGTGCTGTTGCTGAAGGGCTTGCTGCTTTTGGTGCCACTGTTGTGATCTTGGATCGCGAAACGACAAAGGCCGAGAGTTTGATTCAGAAAGTCAAGGCGGCAGGCGGGAAAGCGGTTGCCGTTTTCCTAGATGCGACGAACGTGCAGGAAGTGAACCAGTCGGTAGCGGATGTTATCAGACAGTTCGGCAGAGCAGACATTCTGGTAAACTGTGTCGGGACCCATATCGAAGCACCGGCTGAAGAGTATAAAGAAGCTGATTGGGACAAGGTACTTGATGTCAATCTTAAAGCAGCTTTTTTTCTTTCCCAGGCCGTTGCAAAAGTTCAGATTTCCTCAGGAGGAGGCAAACATATACACGTTACATCATTGCGGAGCATCCTGGGTATTCATCGCGGCTATTCTTCCTATTGCGCCAGCAAGGGAGCTATGAATATGATGGTAAAGCAATTGGCCACCGAATGGGCGAAGTACAACATCACGGTGAATGGTATTGCTCCAACATTCACCCGGACCGAGCTGGTCAAGAAATACCTGGAAGATCCCAATTTCTACCAGCCGTTAGTTTCCCGCATTCCCCTCGGCCGTATTTGTGAACCGATCGACCTGGCCGGTCTCGTCATATATCTCTCGGTACCAGCATCGGATTTCATCACCGGGCAGATCATCGTTGCGGATGGGGGGCTTTCTGCCTGCCAGTGAGGGAGTAATAAGAACGATGAAGAAATTCTCTCGTTTTCAGTATGTAGAGCTCTGATTAAGGAGTAATAATGGAGCACCAAAGCTATTTCCATTGGCTTGTGGATAAGACGCCGACTACCTGGTGGCATGACTCCGGCGACATCGAGGAATTACAGCAGGCTTTAGTCTACCAGGCAAGCGGCGCAACTACCAATCCCGTCCTGGCAGCCCAGGCGCTAAAGGGCCGTCCCGATTATTGGCGAGCATCTGTTCAGGCTCTGCCGGAAGACCTGGAAGGTGAAGACCGCGTCGAAGCAATGATGCGGATTGTGGTTACGGAAGTAGCGGACAGGCTGCTACCGATCTACCAGCGCACAGGTGGACGGCAAGGATACGCATGCGCTCAGGTCAATCCCTCTCATGCTGGTAACCGAGAGGCTATGTTGCTCCAGGCTCGTCGTTTCCACAAATGGGGTCCGAATATTTCCATCAAACTGCCCGTTACTGTGGCGGGGTTGGATGTCCTGGAAGAGTGTGCGGCGGAAGGCTTCACCACGACCATGACTGTGAGTTACACGGTGCCGCAGGTGCTGGCTGCAGGTGAGCGTTTCGAGCGTGGGTTATCTCGCGCGCTTCAAACAAACAAACCCACACCTCGCTGTTTTCCGGTTATAATGATTGGAAGGTTGGATGACTATCTGCGTGAGGTGTCAGCAGATCAAAAAGCTGGAGTCACCGAAGAGGATATTCGGCAATCGGGCTTGGCTGTGGTGAAAAGGGCTTCTACCATGTTTAAGGAGCGCGGCTATAAGGCTGTGCTGATTATCGCCGCCTTGCGTGGTGTCTACCATATGACGGAGCTGGCTGGAGCCGATCTGATCATGTCGATTCATCCGAAATACCAGATTAAGATTCTATCCCCAGGCGTTCCCCGCGAACAACGCATCGACCTACCTATCTCTGATGAGATAATAAACAGGTTGAAACGCATGCCCGAATTTGTAAAAGCCTATGAACCGGAGGGTATGCAGCCGGAGGAGTTCATCACCTACGGTGTGACACAACGTACACTCAGCCAATTTACCGAAATCGGATGGAAACCATTGCAGAACATGATAATATAATATTAGTAATGCAGTAATGTGTATTGAGGCTTGTCCGCGCCGGCTCGACAAAGAATTCACATGGCGCAGAGAATTTTTACTTGACAGATCTTGAATTTTAGTGGAAGATAAAAAAATCGATTATCGATAATATCATTGGGAGGTAATATGGATTCATCAAAAATTATTGCTCAATTCTACGGTGACGCGGATTTTCCCGTCGAGTGGAAAGATGAAGAGGAAAAGAAACTATTCTGGTTTGTTGATGACAATCACGTTCCGTTCCCGGTTTCTCCGATGTACTTCAGTATGCACGGCTGGTGGGGCCCGACCTGTGATTACCTGTTCGCCCGGTTTGACGTAGATTCCGGTGTGCACTGGCACGGCAAGGTCGTCAATGGGTATCTGTACACGGCCATCGAAGCTCGCGATCCCAGGGACGCCGCCGAGGCCGGCAAGTACTATGGCTGGGTTATGCCGACCTACGCGACAAACTTCATGGATTGGTGGGAAAAACGGTATCTGCCGGAAGTACTGCTTAATTTTGAATACATCGACAGCTTTGACGCCGAAAACGCAACCCTCGTCGAGTTGATGATTTACCTGGAAGAGATGATTGACATCCAGGAACGCAACTTCCGCCTGCACTGGATCCTGAACTGGGCTCAGTTTGCGGCTTCCATGGGTTTTGGCGGTGCAGTAAATGAGCTGATCGGTGATGTTGATCCGGACACAATGGGTAAGGTGAACGTTTCGCGGGCAGACCGAAACTGGGACAGCTTGAAGGCTCTGTGGCATCTCAAGGAAAAGATCAAAGCCGATTCCGAACTGTCCGGTATTTTCAGCAACACCGAAAAGGTCGCCGACATTGTTCTTAAGCTTGAAGCTTCCGCCAGGGGAAAAGCCTTCATGCAGGACGTTGTGGCGTACGCAAAAGAATTCGGTTACAAGGCGATTTACTGCCATGAGTATGTGTATTCGCTCTACGTCGAGGATCAGACCCCGATTCTTGAGCAGATCAAAAGCTACCTGGCGTCGGATTTCGACTACAACGCCGTTTATAACAAATGTATTAGAGAGCAGGACGAAGCGATTGCATCACTGCGCAAGCAGATCGCCGGGAAGTCCGCCAAAGACAAGAAGAAGTTCGAAGATGCTCTGGACCTGAACCTGAGAATGCTGCCCCTTACTCCCGACCATCATTTCTACTTTGACCAGGGTACCTACGCACGTATGCGCCTCGTATTGCTGAGTGTCGCTCGCAAAATGGTAAAGGAAGGCCTGCTCGATGATCCCGAAGACATCATGTTCCTCGAATACGAGCAACTTCGCCGCTACGTTGGGGACCCTGACAACTATCCGGGCCGTAAACTGATTGCCGATGCCAAAGCAGCAAGAGAAAAGGCTCTCAAGGTCAAGCCACGCGACTGGGTAGGAACCGTAACCCAGCAAAACATGTACGAAGAGCCCTATCACACCCTATGGGGATATCCCGAGAAGTTCGAGCGAGAACAGGCGGGAAAAGGCGTCAAGGGAGAAATCAAGGGTCTGGCTGCCTCACCCGGAGCGGTTGAAGGAATTGCGCACATCGTAAAGACCCCCGAGGAGTTCAACTCAGTCAAGCAGGGTGAAATCATGGTATGTATCATGACAAACCCGGCATGGGTTGTGGTATTCAGCAAGATTGCGGCCATCGTGACCGATGCGGGTGGTGTGCTTTCTCACTCCGCTATAGTAGCCCGGGAGTTCATGATCCCGGCTGTTGTTGGCACCGGCAGCGCAACCAAGGAAATCAAGAACGGTGACCGTATCCGTGTCGACGGTGACAACGGTATTGTCAAAATGCTTGGATAATCACTTATACGTCGAGCGAGACAAACGTGACTGATGAAAAGAAATCCAATACTTTGAATGTATGACGCGGGTCAGTGTGTTACCCCGTGCTGGAGTGAAGAACACCATGCAAAAAACTGGTTCAAAAAAGGTATTTAGAGTAGTCATAAGCGAGCAGATCAAAGAGCAGCTTATAGAAGATATTTTCCATCACAAGTACAAACCCGGCGATAAACTGGTTGAAAGTGCCCTGGCAAAAGAATTGAACGTCAGTCAAACGTCTATTCGGGAAGCACTGCGCAGTCTCATTGCTATGGGTTTTCTAGAGAGCGAGCCTTTCAAGGGAATTACCGTTAGATCTCTTTCCCGTGAGGACCTGTGGGAGGTATATACCGTGCGGGCAGCTCTCGAATCACTTGCGGCAACCAACGCGGCGGAGCGCATTACCGATTCAGAAATCTCGGAGCTTGAAAAGATATGCGAAGAAATGATTCAGGCAGGCAAGGCAGGAGATATTCCGAAAAGAACAAGGTTGAATATTCATTTCCACAAGACGGTGATTCAGGCTTCCGGCAACAAACTGATTCTGAAACTCTTTGAGAACCTGCAATTTGGAAGCTGGTCGATTATGACCGGAAACCTTTCTACTATGGACCCGGTAGAGATGGCCTCGCGCCACCGGAAGCTGATTGATGCGCTCAAGTCACGAGATCCGGAGCGTGCAGGCCGCACCATGCGGGAACATATAGAAAGTATGGGTAAGCCGATCGTTGATACCCTTGAAGAAGAGGATCAGGAAGAATAGTGACTCAGAAGGGCTCCTTCCAGTCCTCGGAGAGAGAGAGTTCTTTTGTAAGCTTCATTGATACTTCACTGAAGTCTGGGTCGCCCAGTTGTGCCGCCAGTCGCTTTCCCGTTTGGGTGTACAGGGTAATCGAGCCATGGTGTGTCATTGCCTCTGCCAGGCCCGCGAGTGTTTTAAAGCGTTCGTTACCCTTGGTCCCGTATTCCACGTAAACTTTCATGGTTTGTATAAATCCTACCCAACCAAACTTGTCAACCTGATCGGCATCACACACAACCCTTTCTTCAAGTGTTTCCGGTTCCGTATGCTCGTATCCGGGATACCTGGCTTTGTGTTTCAGGATGCAGGATGAGATGTGTTCCCGTTGTTCCGGAGTCCAATCATCCAGGAATCGGTAGCACTCTCGAGCCCCATGAATTGGGTGTTTTTTTGGTTCGTGTGGATGAGTAACAAGCCCGATGTCGTGCAGGATTATCGCTGGCATGACGATTTCCATGTCTGCGCCTTCTTCCAGGCCAACCTCGATTATATTCACGATATCGCGGCGAACGTGTTCCCAGTTATGACCGATGGAGTCTTTTTCCTTGAATGCCGATTCTACCACCCGGTATAGCTTTTGAAGCCGTGGCTCCTCGAATAGTCGATTCAGTTCAGTATAAATTTTCTGTCGTTCCATTGTGTGTCCGTTTCCATGCGTATTGTGATATAATAATCAATCGCAGATTAGGCTGCCGCAGATTGGCCTGCATTTTTTCTCCTCGGGTCAACGAAAGAGCCCGTCCTGTCCGACAGGCTATTACTTTCCGCTTGACAGGAGCAGCATATCAGTGCTATGCTATCGAGTATCGATAATGTAATGTTACTGCGATGAAAAGGCAAGTCTGCTGGAACGCACGATCGCAATAATACAAGTCAATTTCCTACGAGACTGTGGAACTAAGCATGCAATACGTCAAGCGTATCGACAAAATGACCAAGGACGAATTTCGGGAAACAGGCGGCAAAGCAGCCAACTTGGGTGAGATGACCCACAACGGATTCAACGTGCCCTGCGGGTTTTGTGTCACGGGAAAATCGCTGGACTATCTCCTGGAAGTCCACAGTGTCATGCCGAAGATCATGGAGATTGTTGCTACCATGAATTTCGACGACTACGGTGATATTGAGAATAAGTCCGCTGACATTCGTACGATGATTACCGAGGTGCCTATTGCGGAAAACCTGAAAAGTGAAATCAAGGAGCAAATCAACGGATTGAAATCCCCTTCCGGTGAGGATCCCTTTGTAGCTGTCCGATCCTCCGTTGCGGTGAAAGACAGCGCTATTTCCTCTTTCCCGGGTATGATGGACACCTACCACTTCATCAAGGGTGAGGAGCAGATCATCGAGTGTATCAAGTTGTGCTGGGCTTCTCTTTTTACTGCCCGCGCCATATATCGACGGCATCAGCAGAACATACCGCAGGATAAAGGAGTTATTGCACCGGTTGTGCAGAAAATGGTGAATGCGGACGTGGCAGGAGTCATGTTTACCGCCAATCCGATCACGAGTGCCCGAGATGAAATCGTCATTGAGGCGAACTGGGGACTCGGGGAATCGCTCGTTTCCGGTGAAGCCATTGTCGACTATTTTGTCATGACCCGGGACACTCCACCCCGGATCAAACAGAAAAAGGTCCAGAAAAAGAACATCATGGTTACCGTGGACAAGGAAAAAGGTATTGGCCGGAAGAAATACGAACTCACGGGTAGCATGATCACCGATTGTACCCTGACCGATGAACAACTGGTTGAACTTGCAGAGTTGGGACCCAGAATCGAAGAGGTCTTCCAGTATCCACAGGACATCGAATGGGCTTACGAGAACGGTGAGCTGTTCATCCTGCAAAGCCGGAATGTCAAAGGACTCAAAGACTCAAAACTTCAAGACTAACAGTCAAGCGGGGAGAAATGAAAAGCTACCAATACCTGCGACCGGAAACGCTGAACGATGCCCTGGCAATGCTGGTGCAGTTCGGCGACGGCGTTCAGTCGGAACGGCGAAGTGCCGCCTGACGTGAAGGCAAGGCAAAGTCGGGCAACAATCATCCACACCCA